>Ga0255169_1000212_pt1 | contig 29606 bp, 11 predicted proteins | sample Atl_Miss_RepC_8d_FD_183179 | JGI IMG/M metagenome (GOLD analysis project Ga0255169, IMG submission 183179) | Freshwater microbial communities from Altamaha River, Georgia, United States - Atl_Miss_RepC_8d | ecosystem: Environmental > Aquatic > Freshwater > River | place: USA: Georgia | collected...
GCTGCTAATGTGCCAAACCCTGCAGGTGCTGTAGCAGGAGCCAAAGTAAATGCCTGTGACGTAATTATACCAATAATATTACCATTAACTTCAATTAATATAACAGGTTTTCTATTACCGTCTGAATCAAATAATACTGTAGATCGCGCTCTAGTAGTTGCGAATCCTTCTGCTGTTTCTGGTCCTATAAATTTCCATTCACCGCCTTCATAAACATGTAGTGTTCGATAAGGCATCTTATACCATAATGCACCGTTTGGAGGATCTACCGGAGCTGTTTCGGCTATAACTGCAGAACCAACGATAACCCATTTTGCACCGTCGTAGACATGCAATAGGTCGTTGGTTGTATTGAACCAAAGTTGTCCTTCTAATGGTCTTGCAGGAGGATTAATATTTGCAAAATTTTCTAGGAGATACAAAAAGTTTTCATTTTGTATTTCGCCGTAACCTACATAATTTCTTCCTACAAGGCCTATACTGGTAGAAGTGTCAACTGTGCCGTCTTCTAAGACTACCAGTTGAACACCGCTGTATTTGTTAATTGTATAAGCCATTTAATCCGCTCCTAATCTCATTATGGTGGAAGCACGGTGTCTGACACATGATTCCATGCACCGGCAATAACTTGGAAAACTTTAATAATTCTTGTTGTGCTAACACTAGGGGCTGGCACTGTTGCAACACTTATACTTACGTTGGTTAAAGCAGGTGCTGTTCCTGTCGGAGTATTAAATGTTGAACTACTTTGATTAATTAATGGGTTAACATCTAAGTTAACAGTTGAATTACTTAAAATTGTGCATAATATCCTAGCCACTGTGCCGTCTCTATAATCAGCCACAGGAGCAATATTGTTTAGAATGTTAGTAATAATATAACTATTGGGCTTACCGTCTGACAAGTCCATACTCAATACAATCGATCTAAGCTCAATAGTATTATCAACGTATTCTTTTGTCGCGGCATCTTGTGCTGCTGTAGGATCTGCCATTCCGGTAATCTTTGGACTACCGATAAGAGCTACGTTACCAGTCCCCTGAGGTTCTAATTCTAAATCTTGATTTGTTAATAAGGTGCTGATCTTATTATTTTGTAATCTTAAATAAGCAGGATCTGTGACTAGACCAGGTCCAACGTTAATTACTGTCTGTTTACCAAAAGATGTAACGCCCGGAATGCTGGTAATTCCTACACCTAAACTGTTTGCTGTAAGAACTTCAATTCCATTAATTCTATAACTCTTACCTGAAGCAAGATTTATATGCTCTGAACTGTTCCAAGCCGAACTAGCTGTTGTCCAGGTCAATGTTTTATCTGGGTCGGTTCCGGCATTTAATGTTATTCCGCCGCCGTCTGCATCTGAATTATCTACAGCATTTTTAGCTAGTTCAATATTTTTATCTTCTACGCTTAAAGTTGCAGTATTAACAGTTGTGGTGGTTCCTTGAACTGTCAAATCACCTGTGATAACTAGACCACCACCAAGTGTTACTAAGCTATCTGTGTATCCATCATAGATTTTAACCTGTCTGGTATCCGAATATATCGTTATCGCATCTTCTTGGTTAATACCTTTTCTAACGTTGAAAATCATATTTTTATCTGTAGATGCGTTTGATAAAAATACATTTCCTCCGTTAACTGTAAAGTTTCCTTGACCAGCTGAACCGATAACTAATCCAAGGTCAGTGGTAATACGTAACTGTCCGGCAATCGCATTAGAAGTATCTTTTCTTACATAAGTTGTAGCAGTGGTTCCACCTAACTGTTCTGCATTTGTGCAGGTTACGTTAAATTTAATACCTGATAAATTTCCAGCATTGAAGCCAGGAGTTATACTTCCGGTAAATCCTTCGATGGCATTTTTTGGAGTAAAGGTATCTTTAGCAAAAATACCTAGTAAAATTCCGTTGTTATAAAGATAAGTTACAACACGAGTTTGGTTAAGTGTATCAAGAATACTTGCAACTTTTAATCCGCTTACACCCTGTGAAGCAGAATAGGACGGAGCTAAAAGAATCGTGTTGGTTCCGTCAAAGAAATACAATTGACGATCAACGTCATTGAACCATAAATCGCCAACACCGAGATTTGATGGTTGTGTGTTTGAAATAGTTGCAGAACTAACTGGCTGAAATCCTGTGCCGCTGTAGACTTTTAATTTTAATTCGCTAACGTCAAACCATATTTGTCCTCTAATAGGATGTGTTGGACGAGTTGTGCTGGCAAAATTTTCTAAAAGTTTAATTAGGTTTTCATTAAGTGCTTCACCGAAACCACTATAATTTTTACCAATTAAAGTTAGATCTGTGCTTAACTGGTCAATCTGACCATCAGCTACGGTTGCTACAATCGTTCCGTCTGTTTTATTAATTTGATAGGCCATATTCTAACTCTGTTATGTCGTTGTTGTTGTAGTAAATGCAGGAGGACCAGATCTTATAATATAGTTCAATGTTAAGAACGGATTCATTATACCAACCGCAGTTCCTAAAGCAAAAGAAGGATCTGGTTTTTTAATTCCACCTGAATCTTGTAAGTATTGCATTTGACCTGGAGCAGTCGGACCTAACCCAGTTGATGCTGGGGGATTGATCGCTGTATCATATTTTACTACGGAGTATTGAACTCCATTATAATTCAAAGAATGACTGTGTTCTGGTAAATTTCCTAACGTTAATGTAACAGAACTTTGTCCTGCATCGCCACCTAAAATCTGTGCTTTTGTGTCCGGAACCCTGCTTGCTGTTCCGCCACCGCCATCAACATATCCGCCAAGACTATTAGGAACAGTAACACCGTTATCCATGTTGTCTCGACCTAACGGAAATCTACCTCTTAGATCGGGTAACCTATAAGTATTCACACCAGCTAATGCTGTGGTTCCGTTATAAGTTGTTCCAATCACGTCATATAATTCTGGGTATTTGGCTTTTTCAACTTCGGAACCATCACATAATAAAAATCCATAGGGTGCTGTTGATCCTGCGTAAGGGAGAATAGTTCCTAACGGAATTCCTAAATCTCCGACAAATGTATCTCTAGTTTGTTTTAAAAGACCAGATGATGCACCGGTCGATTCGCTGGCTCTATATGTTAGAACAAAATCTGTTGCTTTAGATGTGTTTGGCGCAGGAGTTGGTTTTCCAGAGATGATATTTGCTGTCAACGTTGTAGTAAACAACTTCGAATAGCTACCAACCTGGCCGTCAAACTGAACGGGTGGACTAACAACGTCACCAGTTAACTGAAATGTTGTAACTCTTTTCAAGTTAGTAGCTGTGTTGGCGTTACCGTTGATGTTACCGTTTAACACACCTTCAATTTCATCAGCAATAATTGTTTTTGCTCTAACTGTTTTCCAACGTTTTAATTCTGTTCCACTATCATAAGTTTCAGTAGTTCTTGGTTGTATTGAACTTACTTGAGTTACTCCTGTAACATCTAAAGTTGTTCCAACTAGAAGATTCTTCGCAATAGCGGCTCCGCCTGCTACACGCAATGATCCGTTGTTTAAATTACTACTTTCTGACGTGTTGTCAACAATTAAAGATCCTGTTAATGCAATGTTACCGTCAACATCTAATGCCTGATCAGGAGCCGCTTTGTTAATACCAACCTTATTGTCTAGTATTCGTAAAATAGTGCTAGGAGTTCCGTTTCTATTAACTTGTAGATCTAACGAACTACCAGCAGCAGAGTTATAAATTTTTGCTGCTGTCGGAGAAGTTGATAAGTTAAAAGTTCCGTCAATGCCTAATGTAATACCACTATTATTTCTAACATTAAACGAATAGTCAGTAGTATTTGTTGTATCTGATCTTAAAAATTTTCCAGATGCTACTGAAGTTCCACTGATGTTTAAGGAATCTGCGCTTGAAGCGATTCCATAAAGTTTGGGAAGATTTCCGCCAACGAATCTTTCTATCTCAGCTGTTGTAACTGGAGTATTGACATTAATACCCGATTTAATTGTTACGAAACCGGAAATTTCAACCTTGGGTGTAAAACTATCTTTTGAGAATATGATAACTGGAACATCTGCTAGATAAAATATCAATACTGATCTTTCAATGTTATCCGAGTCAGCGATCTTTTCAACAGCAGGTCCATATCTCAATCCGTCTACAGAACTTTCTGACGGACCTACCAAGATCCATCGTGTGCCTGTGTAAATTCTTAATTGTTGGTTTGTGGTATCAACCCACAATTCACCAACCTTCGATGTCTCAACGCTAGGCTCTGTAGCAGACTTTTGAATATTCGAAGCAGCTTTCCAACTAGTGTTATCCCATACCATTAAGATACCGTTGGTGCTATCATACCAAAGTTGTCCTTCTACAGGGTTAATTGGTTGTGTTCCGCTAGCAAAATTTTCAAGTAAATGCAAAAAGTTTTCTGCGATTATCTGTCCATACCCAGTGACATTTCTTCCTGGGAAAATTAAGCTGGTGTCTGTGCTTGAAGTATTGTCAAATACCGTAACAGGACTCTTATTGTCTTTGTCAGTAAAATTTACGATATATGGCATCTATTATACCTCAGTAAAACCGGTTAAGCTCTGGCAACGAATCGTATAGTCAATTTGAATTAATCTATTCAAGGATTTTTGCACAGGGTGAAAAATTACATGTGTTAAAAGTTTTCCTGATCCAGATGGATCATAACTTTTAAGACCTAACTCGTCGAATACAAAGTTGCCGCTCAAATCAACTGAGTTGTCAAATGCTTCTTGATCTAAAGGTTCGCCGTAGTCTAATAAACACGAAATCAAAATATCACTATAAGTTGCACCGCTAATATGGCGAACTTCCATTTTATTACGAACAGGGTCTATATTTTCAGCTGCATTCGCATCAACTACTTTTCGGTAGGTTTGATTATAAAGACTAGAATTTACTCCAATAGTATTTGGTGTAAGGTAAGTGATTAGTCCTGTAGGATCTACAGAAGTCCCCCCAGTTCCGAATACCATTTCATAGATAAATCCTTGCCCTTGATTACTCAAACTCTGCACCATCGATACAGACATGTTTTCGTAATGAATAGCGTTTCTTTTATCAATAAAAACTTCTCCTGAGCTAGGATCAAAAATTTTGATGTGCCCTTCAAAATGAAAGCCGCCAGTTTCGTTGGGGCGTTTCTCGGGCTGATTTAAATCGGTTTTTTCTGGCATTTTAGTCTCTTTTGATTCCATCATCATGTATTTATTCTGGCAAATCGCTCGTTCCCTGTGCAATGAATTTAGCTATGGCAGTGTCGGATTCTAGCAGCGTTACGCCGTTGCTAGCGGTTGTTTCGCCTCTCTCATACCATAATTTACCTGTTTTCTTAATTACAGATATTCTAGTTCCTGCTGAAACTGCTTCAGTTAGTCGAATATAGTTTCCTGTTCCGTTTACAGAAAACTCAGCTTCTAAGGTTTTATCTGATGATGGGCTAGACGCTCCTAGAGATTCGTCGTAAACTGCTACAGGATCTTTACGCAATCTGCGGCCACCGACAAACACTTCTATCTGATCGCACGGCCCATAAGTGGCAGGTATCGTAGATCTAAACCAAGAATTTCTATTAGATTTAACAGGAGTATACTCTAACGGTCCAATTAAAATTGTGCTACCGTCGCTGATAAAATCTATACGATCTTGCGATTCATTATAAGGAATAGTGTTTTGATAACCAACATCTATCACAGTAGAATCCTTGGCATGCAACACAGCTATCGAAGTTCCAAGACTACCTCTACGTAATTGAGAAAGGACATTTCCCACTTTACTCATATACTCAATCTTTTCACCGTTAATATGAACGATTCCCGGTATGTTGCGAGATGGTATTGGCTCAGTTAAGTCTGTAGCATTAGTTACTTCTAAACTAGTGTCATAGTAATTTAACGCTTTAGCTAACTTAACACTATTGATAGAATATCTCTTATATTGATATCCATTCAACATATCTTTGTAAATCTCAAAGGCACTAGGATTCTTATAAGTCTTGTCTCCAAATAATACTATTTTTATTAAATCTGAATCTGTGGTATCTTGTGTTAGATATAAAGAATTTCTTGCAAGATCGACATAATAATCTTGATCTCTTGTTAGTCTAACACCGTTCTTATAAACCCAAATATAGTCAATTGTGATAGGTGTGTAGTCTAACTTGTATTTTACTTTTCCGCCTTTGTATTCGTCTGATACTATCTTCAAGGAAGGGTATTCAGAGAACCATGTTACTACAATTTCATCCTCGTCAACTAATGGATATGTGTCGATGATAACAATATTACTACCATCTACATAGTATTCTGCACGGAAATCGTTTTCAATAACAATAGTATCTCCTTCGACTAGCACAGAAGGAACTATCGTTAATTCTTTTGAAGTTCCGTCATAGTTGTAATCTTCTACGAATGTTTTTAATTCGCCATTAATAAACACTCGAACGTTTGTCGGAAGAACTGTTCCGGCTGGTTCGAATGGATCTGTTCCTAATATAAAGGAATTATTAGTTCCGTCATAGACAGCGTTAACAGTATCAACTCCTCTTAGTGCAACACCATTAACTTCAACTATCATAGACGACAAAGAAGATGCTCTCTGAAGGTTTACAAATTTATCTAAGTCGAAACTTCTTGTGCTGCCTTCATATGTAAGAACTTGTCGATTTACTCGAACTACTGATAACCCTGTCGAATCAACGTCAAAGTTTGCACCTAATGCTAGAATTTTCACAATGCTTCTAGCAGGAGGTTTAATACTAAACTGAGCTACAGTTTTATTTGTTAGAGCAAAATTTCCAGTGCTATTGATAAATCCAATATCTGTTTGGATTCCGTCAACTGTTACAAATACTGAACTAGTATCGGCATAGTTTGCATTGGTTAGGAACAAGGATGTATCGCCGTCTGCTTCATATTCTTGATAATCTAATAAAGACAATCCGCCGATACTTACAGCAATTATCTCTATAATTTTATTAGCATCTGGCGCGACTGGGAATTCAATCTGATTTAGTTTAAGATCAATTATATAATCTGTTTGTTTTACTTTATCGATGTAAATTAACACAGATTGTTTTTCAAGAATGTTTATACCAATGTCAAAATATCTTGTCGAACCGTCTGATACTAAAACTGTTGATTGTATTGCAGCAGATCCAGTTTTTGTTGTTTGGAAAACTTTAATAGATACACTATCTAATACCTGACCTGGAATATTTTCTTCCGGAGCTGGAACTTGATCTGGACCTATAAATTTACCGCCTTCAATAGCTATTTCTTCGGCAGTAGTTCCTGTAGCAGTAGCATACGCACCGCTCATAGCACTTAATGAACCACCACTTATTCTAGTATCTAAAATATTTGGATCATTAACTGTAACAGACCCGTCACTGTCCGAAGGACGGAAAATTAAAGTATCGCCAGCATAAGTTTGTATATACTGACCAATATCAACATAGTTTGTAGAACCGTCGCCAACGAATGTTGGCATTTCTGCATTTGGATTCACTGCATATGAGCTATCCAGAGCAGGTGTCCAATACGGATCATCGATTCGTGTAGTTAGTTGTTCATTAACACGCTTTATGTAAACGTTGATTTGTTGTCCTTCTGCTGGAACGTAAGGCAATACCACATAATTGGTTGATCCATCAGCTATATGATAATAGTCAGCACTTGGCTCAACGCTATCCCAGTTATCTGTAAACCAAGGTAGGGCATCCCAACCGCCGGTGACATCAAATGTTGTTCCTTGTATCGAAACTCCGCCGTAATCAATACCAGTCATTAGTTGATTTAATTCTTTACCCAGCATGCCGCTGCTTGGAGAATAATACTTTTCAATCCTGTTGATACTGTCTAATAACTCGTCATTTTTTTGATATGTTATAATAATAACATCATCTTTTAAAGGAGCTTCTATAAATTTTATTTTACCCTTTAATAAACTGTAGTCATCGACGCTTGAAATATATAAACTAATTTCATATTCGTTGGTTAACACTACTTGACTGTTTTTAGTTATTGTTATCTTACTTTTATCTCTTGTTGGTGCGTAATTTAATTCAAATACTGCGGTAAGTCCGCTGGCAACGAATGTTTGAGAATAAGATAAGTTTGTGTATAATCCTTGTTTAGCTAATCTATCAAACTTAATTTTTAAATCAAAAGTTCTTGTTTTAGTGTCGCCTAAGATCGGAACAGCTCTTGCTGTTCTATAACCTGTAGCATTACCACCAACTAATGTAACAGTTGGGGCTTTTGTATATCCTGAACCAACTGTTAAAACTTGGATTCCAGACACTTTGCCGTTTGATACAAATGCTTGAGCTGTAGCACCAGTGCCATCACCGTCAATTACTACTCGAGGTGCTTGAGTATATTGCTCGCCTACGTCTGCTATCTGTATATCAACAATTGAAAAGCCTAAATTATCTTTCCACCATTTCCATGGATAGGAATTAATACTGTTACTATTTTTGTTAACTGGAAGAATTCGACCTTCTAATTCAACATACTCTGCAGGAAGGTCAAAGTCTGTAGCAGCCATACCCAATGGCTCGACACTGTCATATCGGCTGATGTATTGTCTTACTGTCGATCTATATGGTTTGACTTCGTCAATGTAATCTTGGAAATTCTTTAAATTATCATTTTTATAATTTAATCTTTGTTCTAAATTACCTATATTATGAATAGCTGTTAAGAAGCTGGTCTTAAAAGCCCAGTCAACATATAACTGTTCTGAAAATACATATCTGATACAGGTAAAAAATAACTTGTTCCATTCGACAGCATAGTTATTAATAAAGATATCTTCTTTGATTGCTTTAAGAATATTTCTTAATTCTTTTGCGTTTTCAATATCATAGAAACCAGTGTCGAAGCTAGAAACATTATCATAACCAATACCCGCTGTATTAATATTGTATAACGTGTCTTTTAATTTAATAGTTCCCTGTTTTCTTGCAACCATTGTAAATCTATCTAAGAATGTTCCGGCAGCATCAGATGTCTTTTCAAACCATGCCCATCCACCGCTAGAATATTCTTTAACTTGAATTACATCACCAATACTTACATCAATGGTCGATTCTTCGAAAACTTGAGAAATTTCTTTTACTAATCGAGTTCCTACACCGTATCCATCTTTATACCAGTCAATATATTCCCAGTATCTAGTGGTGTCATAGGCCTGAGATGCACTTCTAAAGAATGTTTTTCTTATGTCGTCCCAAGCATAAATGCTCCAAAATCCGTTAGCTGTTGAATCTGAATTTACCAACACAGAAAATTGTCTTACACTAACTGTTGCAGAATTGTATCTCTTGCCTCTCGAATCAATTCTTACTGAAGAAATTCTTCCTTGATTATCTATAATAGCCACAGCTTTGGCACCTTTACCGTCACCATCGATTACTATAGGAGGAGAAACTTTATATCCAGCACCCGGATCTAATATATCGATCGTATCAACTTCACCGTCGACAATGTTTACTTGCAATTTTGCTTGTTTGGTTCTTACTGTTCCAACAACGGCCAAATCGTTATAAGTGTCTACAGTTACATCATAAAGATTTAGTGCTTCGCTTGGTGCTAGATCGACCAAGTTTAAATTTTCATAATTAATTGTATCAGCAAATGGCTCTTTATATAAAATTGCATTAACATTATCGACAACGATTTTTAATGCAGCCAACCTATTAACAAACATACTTTGTCTAGGTCTAAATGCTATTCCATATTTTTGTTTAATTGGTAGGTCTGGATCTGGCACACGATTACCTGCTTGATCGTAGCCTATTAAACTATCGAACCACTTTGTTTCTAATTTCGTCGAAGGCAAGCTATCTGCAATACCGTCCGACAATAGTTGATATTCATTATGAATAGGGTTCAGTTCGGAATAATCTTTTCTAAATTGTAAATTAATTACCGCAGTAGCTGAAGTCATCACTGACGGTAAATTATAAGTTAATAGTTTATCTTTATCAATTAAAGAGACAAAAGCCACACCAGATGCTGTGGGATTTGAAATTAGATTGGCCACTGCGGCTGCAGAAATGTTTCTGCCCGGCATGTTCTCCGGAACTACAACTTTATTTTTTACCCAATAATAATACAACGTATCTGTAGGCTCACCTAGAGAATTAAACAGATATTTTACAGAATATACATCGTTGTTTGGATATAACGGTTGTCCGGAAATCCCTTCAGCTAATCCTTCATTAGTATCTGCCAGGGCCGACCATTCGTTGGGTAATAATGGTGTTTCAACCCATTCGTATACGTCAATGGTTGATCCTTCTGCTAATCCGTTCCAGTTACCTAGTCTATATGCTAGGTCGCCTTGCTCATAATTTTTCCACTTAGCTGTAGATAGGTTCCACCATAACAATCCAACATTTTTTGTGGTCCATGCAGTTTCAGGATCTACAACCTGTTCCTCTGTTCCTATACTATAGACAGCAGGATCAAAAGAAGTTTTAAATTTAATTTCTGATTCTGCAGAATTTAAAATTTTTAATTTTGCATGATCGATGTAATCAAGCTCTTGTATTTTATAATTCTTTTCAGTATCAAACATCGAAATACTCTTGATCATAGAAATATCTATAGTTGCTGTTTCTTGACCAATGATGTTTAAAGAATTAACTGATGCGTCTTTCTTGAATAGTCTAACATTTCCTGTTTTCAACCCGGTAGTTGTATTACGATAGTCAGGAGATCCTACTACTATTGCAGATGCGCTAACATCAACACTGTAACCAAAACTTTCAAAAGGTGTAAAATCTGTGTCTAATTTTTCTGCTAAGAAATAAATGCTGTCTTTGATTTCAAATACATAAGCAGCACCACTATAACCTTGGCTTTCGATAAACTTAGTTCTGCCTTTGTCAAAGATAGTTCCAACAGTCATGTCTAATCTTGTAGGAATAATAAACGGAGAATTTTTAGCTCCTACAACAATTTTTTCTGTGTTAGCACTTATCTGAACATTTTGACCAAAGTATTCGTTAGGATATTGTTCATAACTTTCAAGTTTTTGTTTTAAACGATATTCAACAGGAGCATATCCGTCTGTTCTAAATACATATACGCTACCTTGATTTTGTAAATTAATATCCGCTAGCGGACTAGAAATAACAAGTGTTGATCCGCTGTAATCTAAATCTAAACTCCATCCAAACTGATCGCCCGAACTAATCAATGATCCAGAATCTATATCATTTAGATTAGCCATAGAACCGTTATTGATAGTTTGTTTTAACTGATACAGATCATTACTATTTCTTTGATAGATGTAAACTTTTCCAGATGATTCTGAAGAGCTGTCACCGACGTTTTCCCAAGGTAAGCGACCAGGCTCTTCGTTATAACTTCTGGTTGTAGAATCACCGATCTCGCCAATTCGCTGTGTTAATTTATGATATATGTTATCGTATTTGACCACGTCGCCTTCGATGTATTCGATGTCTGGTCTCCATATACCTCTGTAGTTGGCAAAATATTGTCCGTCGCTGTTAGGAGATCCTATAGCTAATATACTACCATCTCTGCTCATGGCTAAACTGAAACCAAACTCGTCGCCTTGTTTTACCAGCTCAGCTAATTGTGTTTCGCTGACAAGACCTAGTGCTAATGTTGATCCGTCATCGTCTAGTGCAATGTTTTGTGGCAATGAGCATTGGGTCGAAACAGGATCGATTCTAGTCCAACTTAACGAATCAACACTTATGGTGCTGCCGTCGCCGAATGTATCTGTGTTAGCTTGCCATAGTCCGCCATTATACCATACTATAGAACCTCTTGGATAGTATGCAGCTGGACTTGAATTGTATATGCCTTTATAATTTTCGTTTTCTAGGTGTTTCCATTCACCTGACTCGTAAACATACAGATAAACTCTACCGCGTTTATCTAATGCTCCTGTAGCAGAAACTGCTAGGTAATATTTAGATCCGCTCTGCCCTACACAAACGTCGGCTCCAAAATTTTCTGCATTAGCAGGCCTTGGGCTTACAAATGATTCTGAAATCGTCCATTGTTGATTTACATATTCATAAATGGAGATCATTCCTTGTGCAGCTGATCCAAAACCGGATCCAACAGGAGTTGCTGGAATATTAACAGCTATGGTCCAATCCGATGTGTCAAAATCTGCGGTGCTGCCGTCTGCTCTAACGTCTTGGACAGCTTTCCATAATTTACCTTGATACAATACAACATCGTCAACAAGATAATTTTTAGTATTATCAAATTCGCCAACATAATCGCTAGGAACATTATTAGCGGATGGACTTGCAACAATTAAAAATCTGCTATCAGGAGTGATAGCCATTTTAGCTCCGAACGATCCTCTAACACTGTTTTCAATGCCAGACGGTGGTGCAACGATTTGTTTGAGAACTAGCCCAGTAGTCCCCTCAACGTAACACATCACGTAACCAGAACCCGGTATACTTGAAATAACTTGTTTTAAATTATCGTCGTATAAAACCTTAGTTCCTGCATACAATGGAGTTGTAATTCCATACTCAGATATAGATAAATCAGTATATTGATTTTTCTTATTAATAACTTCCCAAAGGTCGCTGCCGTTGTTATCAATCCAAAGTTTAGAATTGTCTTTTAACAATGCCATTGACCCTGGATTAATATCTTCATAAGATTTAAATCTTGACTCAGTTAAAATATAAATCGGTGTTATAGAGCTGATATCATATTCTGGATCTTGAGCATCTTCAGCAACTGTAACTGTGACTGTTCTTGTATCAATTTCTGTGATTTTAAAAAACCCGGTTAAGTTAATAACATCTTTGATACCGATATAATCACCTACTACAAAATTATGAGATCTAGATAATGTGATGGTTACAGCAGTTCCTGTCTTGATTATTCCCTCGATAGTTAATAAAGGACTTTGATTAAATCGTAGAACTTGCCACTCGGGGCCATCAAATGTTACCCATATATGGCAATTATCAAACATCTCTTCGATGTTTAAATCAGATAGGTTTTCTCTAGATTTAATAATGTAATCAACTGTTAGATTATTAACATACCCAGCAGTTTTAATTGGCTTAGTTTCAAAAGAAACAGGATTGATATTAGTAGTGTAAGGAATAGGCTCGATTGTAAAATCGGCTTTTACTATTCGATAATTTTGATCTGTTTCAACTGACGGTTGAAATTCTACGAACAATAGAGGCTGCGGATTTAATTCAAAATTTTGTTTTAGAACAGTGAATTCTACTTCCGATACTTGGTCAACACCGCCAAGTCTACCTAATCGGAAAGCCCATTCTTCGTTTAAATCAATACTAGTATCAGCAGTTCTACTTAATTTGTCAAATACTTTTGTAACAGAATTTATAGTTCCCTTTTCTCTAATAAATCCTTGATATAGTTGGAATTGTGTTACAGGATCTTCTGCTAGATTTTGCAAATATTCTCTTTGTTGATATCCAACAGTGTGTCTTGCCAATGCACGTTGAGACTCTCCGATTCCTTGAGAATCAACATTGTAGTAATCGTAAATCTGATTTATTTTAAAATCAAAATTAGGAATGAGTTGTTTTTCTGGTGTGGAATCTAATTTAGTCCACCTAGTTTCATCAAACAATTCTGTGCCGTTTTGATTTTGTAAACTGGTCCAGTTATAAGATCTATATGATACAATATCCCCTAGCTTATAATCAGTCCAAGGCATCCAAGGATCTATGTTTACATTATCAAACAAGAATCCAGGGCTGGTGTAATCTCCGTCCCAGTCAATTGTTCTATATCCCTGAGTTTTAATTCTCTCTTGTCGATAACCAGTAGTCTTATCGTAAATTACATCATTGAAAACTGTTTTATCTGTGAATACCGCAACGTGCTCTTTTAGAACGTAGTATAATTTCAAGTAATAGATACCATCTGTAGTATTTGTAGTTTCTATTGTTAACGATTGAAACTCTCTGTTAACGTTGATAAAGGCAGGTATCAAAGGTTTTCCGTCAACCTTTAAAACATTGTAGTCGTAAAAACTGTCTAATAGACTATCTGAAACTCCAACTGGTGTGCTAATATAAAGTTTATTCGCAGCAGGGCTAAGGGTCAGCAATGATCCAATCATCCAGTTTTGTTTTGTCCAGAATAGGAATTCTTTGGCAGCAGTTGACCAATCTTCATTGGCCTGTATTTCTGGATTGTAATTGTCGAACTTAAATCCTACTGATTTTAAATATTGCTCATAGCCTAAAAGAAAATCTACTACAGATTGAATTGTAGACAATCTAGTTCCGTAGCTAAGTTTTTGAACTCTTAATGTGTTGAAATTTCTTCTTCTAAATGCTTCAACGCCGCCGGTTTGCGGTATACCTGTTAACTTAGACCATAGAGAAGAATCAAATTCGTCTGTAGAAGTATGTGTTCTTAAAGCTCTAAAATAAACATTCTGATATCTAACTAACTGACCGTTATTATATAATTTGTCAGCTTCCCATTCTAAGAATCTTTCGCTAACTCCGCCTACCGACATCAACGGATCTCGTTGGTTAGGAACCGCAGCATAATAGTTAAAATACGGCAACACATCATCGTAACCGTTAATCGTCCAGCCGCCTTCTGTCTTTTCTAAAATTACACCGCTGTATGTTATACTTGAAATAGGTGTGCTAACATTAAAAATAATATCATAGTTCTCCGCTGGAACGAAAACTGTGCTGCTAGAACTGCTTGGACTCTTAGAATCTAACAAATACTTTTGTTGAGCTTTGTCAACAAATCCAGATAATCTCGATGACAATCTTACATCAAGATTATTGATCATCTCAACGATCGAATCAGTATCTAATCCTTTGGATTTTACATATGCAATTAGATATTGTATCAAACCGCTGTTTATAGCGTCATTTGATAAATCGATTGTATCAGTTAATTTAGAAAATAACTTAGTAGATGCGTTAACAGTTTGATCTAATTTATTGGTTATTGTTTTTGATGTGTCTAATTGAGTAGTAATATACTCAAAAGGTTTCATCAAACACATTGCCATAACAATAGAGAATGGCCATTCTGAGCTTGATCTCCAGGCGTATTCGACAGGAGCAACATCTCCTAATTTAAACGGACCTCTATTATTAACTAAGGTAAAGTTACCAGCTAGTCCTGATTCAAGAGGACTTAGTAATTTGCCATCCTCATCTGTTGGGATATGCCCCATAATTGTAGGACGCTTATATCGATCGTATGTTCCGGCTCTAGGACCTTGACGAATTATACCATCTCGCAAATCTTCCCATAATAGCAAATTGTTTTTTGTGTAAGGAGCCGGACCGTATTGATCTTCCCACCATGTTGGTTTTTCGCTGAATCCTAACATTTCCCAAGGACAGCGATGTGGTCTATCTGTATCGTAGAACCATTGATATACTCCTCTCCAGAATCCAGGAAGATTTTGCAATCCTGTTGGATCGGTCATATTAGAGTAAGTGTAAGTGAAAGAATTTTGGCTATCAAAATAATCATTATTGATATAATCGATGCTGGTATTCATTATCCACTTCAAGAAATTTTGAGAAATAATTTCATCTAGCTGAGGTTTTTTGTATAAACCATAACCGTTATATCCTCCAACTATTGTATCGATATCAAACACTGAAGGATCGTATTGTGTTTTAATATTGTTATAAATTCGATACTCTAGTTCTAATAATAGATCGTCTCTATAATCTCCAAATGTAGCAGTGATGCTACCATCGTGTCCTTGGATAACATATCTTGGTTCTTGATATGTGTCGTCAAGAAACTTCATAGGAGTGTATTTTTTATACAGTCCCATTGCTGTTGGAGTAGGGGGAATATAACATCCAGAAGTTGTTACATATTCTCTAACTTCAATCACACTTCCGATTTGTAAATTAACATTTAATTTTAAAAATCCGAATGTAGAATCAAATTCATAATCTCGTGAGTTTAATAATTGTTGATTATTAATATAAACATAAACCGCACGTCTGCTTAATTCTGTTAAATTAAACTTTTCCGATAAACTAAAAGTTTTGATTCCCTCGTCTTCAACTACATATCTAATTAAATTGTAAGCACCGCTACCGATCATATCTGAATCAGCGAACGGACTTGTTATACTTTTAACTCTTCCGAGATCCGATACAATATCGTCAACAAAATTAGCGATGTTGTTATTGAAATCTATTTCTGTAGCTTTTTGTAAAAAATTATTCTTAAATGTTGTGTAAGATTTATTAGCATATTGTAACGCTTTTATAATGTTGTTGGTCTTATCACATAACAGACTAATAGAAATCGGTGCTATTCCGGAATGTTTTAAAAATCTCTTTCCATAAGATCTATGATCAAACAAATCTCTTAAATTAGATGCTCCGGGAATAACTCCGGAAAAGTCGTCATCGAACTCGATAGACGTAACTACATGATCAATAGCTTGACCTAGTGTAAATTCAGTTAAATCGTTGTTGAAAGGATTTTTTTCTAGGCCGGCAGGAATTTCATAATATCCTTGATCGGGCTCAACATCTGTGATAATCTTAACAGATACCACATCCCTTTCGCTGAATGTATGATCAAAGGTAAATGTATCACCTTGTCTTGTATAAGTGCCTGTATACTGATTTCCGTTTATATAAAAACGAATGATCGGATCTGATACTAAATCAGTCCAATATATTGTTTTAAAAGTTAATGTAGATGTTGCTTCTGAAACAATTTGACTGTCAACGATTGGTTGAACAAAAGTATTAGCTAATTTTATCCAAGCATTTTCATAAACTGAATTTTGAGAAAATTCATAGAATCCAGTTGAAATCTTTTTACTATGTCTTGTTTGGTCAACGGTATAATAAAAAATATCAGAGTCCCAATCCCAATTGAATAGAATATCTCCGACATTGTCGATTTTTTGATAACTTAAAACGAATCCTAATTCTTTATCAACTAATGCTGTATTTCCTACTTTATAGGACATTAGTTTAGTTCCGTTAAAAGAACTTACCGGATATGTATCTGGGTCGGAAAAACTAACACCGTTTTCATCAAATACATCAAACAGTGGTGCTTGGTTTACTGAAGTTTTTTCTTGACTCTTTATCCATGCTGTTCCGTTATAATGAAACATCGAGCCTGCATTATTATTTCCTCGACGAATTAATACACATTCTCCGATGGTTGACAGCGAATCAACTTCTTCTTTTAAACTAATTTGTCTGCGGTTGTTATGAGTTATAAATGTAACTCTATAAATTTTATTATTAGCTAGAGCATCAGTATCAGCTATTACTAAAACTCTTGCACCTTCAAAAACAAATTCACCATCGATGTTGTAACCTGTGCTGCCTTCAATTTTGCTAAAGATGTCATCAGTAAAATCATCAATATAATCAACTGTGGCTTTTGCGATATATCCATGATTGAATAATTTTATGTTAGGCAAAAACTCAATAATTGGTCTTTTTGCTCTCGATGCCTCTGGTGAGTCAAAATCCTGCCCTCTGAATTTATAAGAATATTCTAATACACTTCTATGGAACCAGCGGTTGTAACGGCTCCACGGATTGATATCTTTACTATCTTTAGAAATAGTGATATAATCTTTGGTGCCAGGATATGCGCTGGCATCGTCGAATGGTTGTGTGTCGAATCCTTCGTTGTCGAATAACACTTCAGGAAGATCTGTTGACAGAACAGGAACTACTAAATCGGAGAATTTAGTCAACGTGATTTTATTTCCAACGCCTTCAACTAGCCATGAATCAGAAGAATATTTTTCTGGGGTAACATTTCCCATAAATTCTACAACTAAACCGTTGGTAAATTTCACTCCATTGCTGCTTTGATAGTTTGTTTTTCCTAAAATTTCTTTGTCAATGTTGATCTTAGTATTAGATTCGATGTCAGCGATGACAAATCGTCCAAACTTGTCTGGGCTTGTTACACTTTGATAATATAAAATATCAGGAGCATCATATGGAACAGTGAAAGTCACAGTTCCGTTTTCGATTTTATTATTTGTAACTCCTTGATTGTAATCTAAAGAAGTTGCCTGGCTGGAAACAATTTCAACAAATTCCCAGTCTTGACTGTTAATATCAATACTGCTTCCGTCATTAGCTAATACTTCAACTTTAGCTTTCCATAGTTTATTATCGTAAACAACTACCGAACCAGCAAAATAAGTTCTATTAGGATCGTAGGTTAATGAACCAGTATCATAGCTTGATCTGATAGCAAATCCATCATTAGGAAGATTTACCACAAATTTATAAGTTTGCCCTCTATATAAAGTTAAGGAAGGGTTGTTTGTATATCCATCCGGTGTGAATATAAAACTGTTTACAGAACTTTTAACTTTATAGGTGCTGACGATCGACGCCGACTGTCCATATACCTGCACAGATGGAGGTCCTTCTGGTGCCCAGAAATATTCTCTATAGTTTACAAACTTGTCCCAGTCAATCGGTGGGTTCCAAGTATAGTGCTCTTGACTGGTAAAGAGATCGTCTCGATCTTCATTATTACCAAAAAACTTTAATTGATTTTTAAAATCAAGGTAGTCATAATAATCTAATATTTTTTGATCTTTACTATAAACTACTCCAGGCTCTAATTGATATCTGCTACGTAATGTATTGTCTGTGTCAAGATAAACGTCTTTTCCGTTGAAAGTTTTTCCGTATCGACGACCAATATAACCTACAGTTTTTTCTAACACTCCCGGTTGAACCAAAGGATCTAATACGCCCGATAAAAATTTATCGTTAGTAGGAGTTCTAAAGACTGCCGGTAATAGGTCTACAGTTTTTCTAACAGGTAGTCCGCTTTTTGGAAATTTTTTATCTGCCATATTATGTTGAACTTACAATACTATTAACACTGGCTCTTACCTCTGCTGCTGTAATAGCCGATACAATTTCAATATCGTCGACGGTTGCGCCGCTGACAAATATTTCGCTGCTCTTACTTTGAATTTCAAACAAGCTGCCAAATTCTTGGCTAGGCTGTCTTGGTAATATTACCATGTTACTTACATCAGGTGATACGCTGTTTATAACATAAGTGATCATTTCACTAAGATAAAACTTATCACCGAAATCCCAATTGTTTACGTCAAAGAATTCATTAATAGCATTAATAATTCTAACCTTAAGATCGTTGTCGTTTATATTCTTAGTAGGATTTTTAACTACCTTAAATGATGCTTGAAGTTTTTCGTCTGCTTTAGATCCAAACAAAACTTTATATTCTACCGGATGATAAATGATTTCATCGCTGATGGATTTAATATTATCTAGTTTTAGACCGAAGCTTATTCTTAAACTATCGCTATTCGGTGGTTCTGGTTTATTAGCAGCGCCAGCCAAATAATTTCTAAACGATGTATTATAACTTCTTGTCAACAAATAAACATCAACAATATTGCTGGCGCTTGGGTCTATTCTTCTATTGATGCTGGCGTTGTGAATATACTGAAACTTAATATCAGATCTACCAAAAACTCCTCTATAAGAATTTTCTAAATCTAAAGTATTTGTAGTTTTATTAACACGCTTCACACGATTTTCATTTACATCATAGAAATAAATTAACTGACCGTCTTCAAAGTTGTTGATGTTGATCAATGATTCTTTCTGATATACTAATATTGTATCATTTGAATTATCGATTAATGTTCTAGTCACATATCCGTTGTCATCAACAATCTCTTGGAAGAAAATGTAACTTAATTGACTGTCTTCTCCCACGACATCTTCAAACGCATCTGGGTTATCGATAGCGCCATCATCGTCGGTATCTTTGAAGGCTAATTTAATTTCCTGAATACTTTCATATCCATCGTCAAACTTAATAGTATCTGCGATTTCGAAATCGATATCAGATATCAATGGGGTGATTCTATCTTTAGCTGTGTTTATTCCTAGTATGCTTACAGTATCTTTAACAACTTTGCCTAGGCGATCATTATAGTCTTTTTCGTTGGCATCGAAATAGAATCTGTTTTGTTGGATGCTACCAAATATATAATTCAATCCTCTGATTCTTATATTGTATCTGTCTGCTTCTTTTACAAAAGCGATAATCCAAGAACTATCAAGAGCCGCATTTGTTGTATCTCCAGATTTACCTAAATTAAAATCACTTAATAAATCTAAGTTTGTAGCTGTGATAATTTTCCATGTTTGTTCTGATACACTATATCGCAAACCAAAATTTAAATCTTGAGATATTTGATTTACCATTTCAGTTTCAATAGCTGTAGATAAATCATTTACAAACTTTGGAACTACTCTAGTAGCAATCGCATATCTGTCTGTTGCTACATCCATTGGAATATTTTCGCTCAAAGTAACAGGGCCTAGACCAGACGGTAATGTTCCTCTACCAGCGTTGGTTCCGTCTCCCACTACCTTAACTACTTTGGCCCAAATATATTTTAGCTGGTCCGGGTCGCTAGAATCAGCGGCTACAATTTTGTTTTTCTTAAATGCAAAACCCGTAGGAGGAACAAATTTAATTAAAGATCCAGCTGTTACATATTTTAAACTGTTAGTAGCATAAGATCCAACTTTAGATAAAAAAGTTCCGTTCTTAAAATATCCGGTCGACTGACTCACATCTGAAGTAATGGTCTTCCATTCAATCGTTTCTCCCGATGTGAACAGAATCTTATCAAATTTTGTAAGATAAAAATTGAATGTATCATCGTTTGAAAACTGAGGTTCTACTGTTCTTCTAATAAAATTGATTGCATCGATTCTACTAGTATACTTAAAAGTTAAAACTTTTTCTGTTTCTTCTTTATAAATGTAGCCGTCGTTCGCATACACATTAACAGAACTGTAGCGTCCGGTAGCATCTATGATGTCAAAATTTCTAGAAATTCCAGAACTGGTTCTATTAACTGATTTTACTTTTAAAATATTTTGACTACTGGTCAACGGAGCAAGATTATAATCTTCTCCTGTGATCATTCTATTTTGTGTATAGAAACTAGCAGGAGCATTTGTTCTAATAGTGTCAATGCCTTCTGAAGGTGCAGATGTAGCCACAGTATATTGTAAAGCTAGGCCGATTGTAAGATTATGCTCTTCTCCTCGTTTGTTGGTGTAAGGAATAGTGATATTAATTCCTCTCATCTCGTTAGGAGATATAGTATAAGACAAACCGTTGCTTGTTCTATAATATACTCTAAAACTTCCTTGAGGAAGATTACCATAAATTCCGTCAGCAAACACTAATTCAACTCTGTCTTTGTCTTTGGTAACTACAGAATAAATGTTTCTTATGTTTTGAGAAATACTATTATAAACAATATTATTTCCTACTAGATTAGCTACCTGAGTCCATTGGTCGAGTTGAATCCCGCCCGCGCTTAGACCAAACAACCAAACATCATCATTGTTAATTCCGGTAGCGTCTACTGCTACAGTTTCGTTAGTAGTTGGAACGTCTATAGAAAAATCTGCAAGTTCTAAACTACCTTGTTTGAACATCATATAAAAACCAGTGTTTGCGCTTCCTGGTCCAGAACCATCATTTCTATAAATGAATCCTATTTGATTGCCAGGAACTGGTGGTTCTTCATAGGGAGACTCTGCTCCCTTGAATGCTGTTGACACTATTTCAAAAGCCATTCCTCTAGCGGCTACAGTCTTGCTAAAAGAGTAGATAGGAACGTCTGCAGAAATAGTTCTAAATCTATATTGTTCTGTTTGTATTCCTTGAATTACAGCAGATCCCTGGCTTCGACCAAATTCTGTATTATCTGCCATTGCAGAATTTAACACTGAAATAAATTGTTCTAACCAGTTAGTATTTGTAGGATCATTCCAACTAATAATTTGTTGTGCTAGATTTTTTCCGTTACTATCAAACACTTCCTCTGTTGTAGTAACTGTTGTAAATTTTAAAAGACCTTGTGCCGAAACATTGCGTTTAGCATTATAACTCAACATCTTCGCTAAACGAATAACACTTTCTTTAGTTTCAGCTAGTTCAATGAAATTCTCTCTGCTGGCTAAATCTATCCGAAAAGCCAGACTTTGTCCTAGAAATGCAACTGCATCAATGAGAGCCATGTATTCGCTGCTCTCAATATAATCGTTAAAATCTTCTGGATAATTTTCACGCAGATAGGTAATAATAACTCTGCGTAAGTTTTCAAAATCGTAAGATTTGAAATCAGCATTTTTAAATGTCTGATAGATTCTAGTCCAATCTTGATTTAGAATTAAATTATTTTGTCTAGATGTTGTTGTCATTTTTTCGGTCCTATCTAATATTTACCAAACAAAATAATATGGTCAGTTAATAATACTGTTGTTCTTATCAAAGTTAAATGTCATTCTTTCGTTGATGTTAAATGGAATATAGGTAATATCTGCCTGTATTCTAATACCTTGATCTGTGCTATCTATCTGTATTTCGTTAACTGAAATTCTCGGGTCGTAGTTTATAATTTCTTCAACATCTTTTGAAATGATATTTTTAACTTCTTCTGTGAAAGGCTCAAAAAGAATGTCCCAGATCACTGTGCCAAATTCTGGATTTTCTAATTTTTCTCCCTTGCGGATATAGAAGTGATTTATAAGGTCTTGCTTAACAAGATCAACATCGAATAATTTATAGTTTCGTTTACTTTCTAAAGAATTGAATCCCTTATAGGCAAAACTGGTGTTGCCTTGTGTTCCTATACTAGCTGTATTAGTTGCTACAGTTTTTTGATTATAAAGTTTATTTGCCATGATTATACTTCCCTATCTGTGTTAGAAGGTGTTAATTGTTCTGGTGCTTGGTTTTCGTGCAGAGGCCAAGGCTCATGCATAGGAACACGTTTCATAATGCTACTAATATTTTCTGAAATGTATCTTTTATCCCATCCTGCATCAACACTTGTCGAAATATTATCGTGTGTTGGTATAGGTTCAATTGGCGTGGCCGCAGCAGCGGTAACTGCTGGAAAACTGTTTAAGTCAATTCTAGCGCCACTCTGCGTGATATTCCCGCCGCTCTTGATATCTGTAGTTCCACTGGCTGTAAATTTGCTGGCAGCGCCTACACGAAGATCAAAATTAGCACCTACTGTGATTTTAGTGTCTCCAACAGCTACATGCTCGTATACACCGCCTACTGAGATTTTGCCATCTTGGCCGACTAGCACTTCCCAATTTTGTGCCATTTCCATTCTTGTGCGACCACCGATAGCTTTCATATTGATATTTCGACCAGCTTCTAAATTAATATCTCTGTCAGCTCGAATGTTTAAATCATTTTCTGTGTGAACACTAACACTATCTTTGGCATAGATATCTATTTTGCCGTTGCTAGTTAATTCTATCCACGTAGTTCCTCTAGCATTGCCGATATAAATCAAATCTTCAGAATTATGTAAAAGTATCTGATGACCCGTCCTTGTGCGTAATCTTAAACATTCGCCATAGGGAATTGTAGGATCACCTTTTTCACCGGCTAATACATCTGCATACTCTACCGGTCCTTCTTTAGCAGATTTTTTTCTTTGATAGCGTTCATCGCCATCGTCCATAACAAATTGTGTTCCACCTAATCGACTAACCGGAACCGTTGTTTGTGTAAGGTCTTCTTGTTTACCTATTAGAGATTTTTTTGCTCCGGGCCTTTTGTCTAATGGTCCAGGAGTGCTAATACCGTATACTGCACTTGGCGCTTCTCGTCTTGCAGAACTTGTTACTACGCCTCTAGTGTCGTCTTCTAATAATCCTTGTTCTAAAAATCTATCAGCTATAGGATGAACAACTTTTTTTATTTTGTCTGGATCAATGGTCTGGGTCTTAGTATTAAGTTTTTTATTGATCTCTGCCACAGGCAGCGGTTGTTTTGTTCCGTATTTTTTCTTATCATCCGAATCCATGTCTACTTCAGTAGACCCTGCTATTGCAGGCACCATATTATTAATAAACTTTCCAGGAACACAGCCCATCCAATAACCTTGGCTAGGGTCTCCGTTAACAAAAAATACTAAAACGTTAACACCAATATCAGGCGGAACAAACCACATACCATAACTCTTTTGTGTGTCGTTATATCCATCTATGGTTTTTTTAGAAGCATCGTTCTGCCCCATGAACTCAAAAGCAGTATAGCCGAAAAACGGCATTGCACATCGGACCACGTAACTTTGATTGTCGTCACCTACGGTATTGCCCTGCTCTCTTAGTAATGTTACTTCTAGACTGCCCATAAGACTAGGGTCTAGATGTCCCACGATCCTAGCTAGATAAGGACCATTTTCTAAACTTGCGCCTTCTCTTGCCGAATACGATGATCGTTTTTCTTGTGCCATTATTCGCCTTCGCCTCCGTATATCGGTTCTTGAGCCGGAGTGCTTTTATCTTTAACTTCGCCTGCAACAGTAGTAGCCATAGATTTAAGTTTGTCGATAACAAGATTACCGATAGCATTAGGATTCTGTTTGCCGTAATCTTGACTCTGTCCAGGTTGTCTAACACATTTAAGTTTTTGTTTAAAGATACCGTCTGTAAATGTATTGTCACATTTTGTTACACGATAAATTCCACTAAACGGACTTTCTCCTCCGTCTTTTGGCCATTGATATAAACCAGTAACTTCATCTAGGTCTGAAGGGGTTCTAAATGTCAAATAAACAAACACATTTCCTCCTTCATAATTCATTGTTCCGTCCTCAGTTAATAATTTACTTTTATTACTTTGTCTAGCAAAATAATTTGATATGCCGCTGTCAATTAGCCAGTAAGGATCTCCCATAATTTCTAGATCAACGTTTACTAAATCGCCACTACCTGCAGTAATAAATGATTTATGAAAAGCTTCAGCTACTTTTTGTTCTGTGTCTTTATCTGAATTTCCGCCCGCAATATTGCTCAGTGTAGCTGGATCTTTTTTAACTCTTGCTCGACCCATAGTAGCCTGTTGCGCGGTGGGTGCCGCACCTTCTGTGGTCTTTGCACCTTTTACAGTATCAGTGGCTACACCTTTTTGGTCTTGATTAGATACTGAGCCGCTCTTCTGTTCAGAGCTGGTATTTTTACCTGTAAAAAATAAATTGTTAATTTGAATATCAAATTTTAAAACATCTACGTTTTGTCCTGTATAGATATAATTGTATTGTTTACAGATTTGTTTTTTAAGTTCATCGTAACCAATTGGTGCTGCGGTCGGAGGACTAAAAATAGTATGATGGACCATGTAAGGAACAACACGGAAAATAAATTTCTGTGCATATTCTCCGATCAACGGATCTAGATCTAATAATTGAACCTGGACATCAATTCTCCACCACTTGATAAATCCTTCCGGAGTTAAATTTTTTGGATCGATGGCTTTTTTAGCGTAAACAGAATTCAATATCACTTGGTTAATAATCGACGTTATACTTTGTTTTTGTGTGAATTGAAAAACTCTAGTTTTAGGATTGATCTGCATCCTATCTCTAGACACAACACCCGTCTTAGGATCAACTTTATCACCGTATCGAGCGAACGGATAATTACCGCCAGACTTCTGATCAAAACCAAAATCACTTGCACCTATATCGTTAGATCCAAAATCTAAGGACACCGCTACATTTTTACCTGCAACAGTTACCCTATCTTTGGCGTTAGGATCAAGCGTGGCTTTTCTTTCAGTTCCAGGAATAGGTGATGCGTTTAAAAATTCATCTGATTTTTCCGGAAATTCAATAACATAAACATCTTTTATTTTGATCTGTTTTTCGTCAAGATATTTTTGTTCAAGATCGTTTAGATATGCACAAAGACTTTTTTCTCCTGAAACTAAAACATCTTTCACTGTGCCGGCATCTGGTCCTGTTTCAGAGCAGGCAATTTTTACATCTGTGTAAACAATGTTAGTGATATCTGAAAAACCTTTATGGCTCATCGGCACAGCGTCTACCTTATAAACACTGCCGTTTTCGTTTACTGAGAATGTTACTTTGGTTAGAGCCACTGTCCAAAATTTAGGCTTAATCGAAGTCATTATTCGACCATCTTCGTCATAACCCATAAAGTCTAAACGGAGAACAAAAGGACAATTATTTAGATAGTTATTATAGCCTGCTTTAATCGCAGCATTCTGCATACTCTGTAATAATAGACCCATGCTGTGAGGTTCTACTATATCAAATGAAAATTTGAAAGCGTTTGAATTACCTGTCTTAACTGTTCCAGATATCGCAGTCTCCATAACAAAATTATTGATAAAATATTCCGGAGCACCGTGAACTGTATTAACTCGTTGACTGTCAAATCTTCCTCCGCTGGCAAAAACAATATGTTTTAGTGCTGCTGGGTTTCCTCTGTAACTTGCTGGATTATTATATTGTTTAGGCTCTAAACAGGCAAAGGTCCATATTGGAGTATAGTGAGCAAAATTTTCTAAAGGATTAGGAACTATGTTTTGAGGTGTGGTATTGATCTGATTGAACAACCCTGCGTCGGCAAGGATTGACGATATACCACCTTTAAGAGCATCAGTCGCTTTGCTGGTAGTTAGTCCTGTAACTACAGAAGCATAACCTTTAGTTATAGAACCAGCACCCGGACTTGCTAGTATACCGCTACCGTCTGGTTTTATAAGATTAGCTATAGACTTTCCAAGATCTCTAATCACATTAGACTCCTAGAAACTTTTCTAAATTAGATTTTTTAGGAATATAGATTACAGTTCCAGTTTCAAAATCATAGATGGGATCTTTAATTGCATCCATATTGCGTTGAACAAATACCCACCATAATTTAGGATTGCCGTATAAGTCATAGGCTAACAAATCTGGCCTATATCTATATTGACTTTCTATAACATATCTAAAATCATCCGGCTCTGCAGGAACCGGTCTAATGTTTAATAGCTCGAGATATAAATTATTTTGTGATGTTATTGCCCAAGGACTTGATTGAGTATACTGTGCCATATTATAGGTATCCTACTCCGCTCGACGGAGTTCCTCTCGAGTATTGTTCAAGATTGAACTTACGTTGTCTGCGTCTATTGTAAACAGGTGCTACTGTTACCGAAATAGTGCTGACTACTGGAACCCATGTATTAGTTCCGAATGTATTGCAGTTAATGTAGTTTACATCTTCTTTCAAATCAACAGAGAATGATTTAATTATTACAGGAACTTTATCAAACACACTACTACCGTATCCAGTTAGATTGCAGACTAGTGGAGGATTTCCTGCTAGGGCGCCTTCACCAAAAAACATTTTTGTTGCTGTCTTAAAGAACGTAGTTGCTGCGATCCAGTATGCTGCATCTGTTTCTGTTTCGCAGGTAAACTCTCCGCTGATAGTAATGTCATCTACTGTGCTGTTCTTGTAGCCATACATTTGATAGTTACTGTGGATAGTGCTAATAGAATTATATTCTGCTTTGGTGCTGATTGTAATGTTTGGATTATACGGCCAAACGACACCGCCTGTTCTTTCTAACGGTTTAAATAAAGGTGAGTTAAAAATATTCCACTGGCAGGTGATTCTTACTCTCCAATCACCTTTGGTTCCCGGGAACAACTGTATTGGTGTTCCTTGTTTTAAAAATAATTCGCCGCCGCTAGGAAGATTAGCTCCCCTACCAAGGCTAAGAATATTGTTTAACATTCCGGCACCTTTTGAAATAGAACCAGCTAAACTTTGCAGACCTCCCGCTAGGTTGCCTCCCGCAAGTTTGTTTAATCCTCCGGAGATATCTGCAGTAATATTACTGATGCTACCAGTTACACTTTGTAGACTGCCTAAAGAACCTACACCAGGAATACTAGATGACACACCAGATACACCGTTTAATGCAGATTTTGCTCCGGCAAGCAAGGAATCTGCTCCACCAGATAATCCATTTAAGCCGCTGTTTAAACCGCCACTTAATTGTGATACTTTAGCATCTAAATTAGCCTTGGTTATTGCATCACCAACAGCAGGCAAATTTGCCTGTGCTTGATTAGTAGCTTGAGATATGGAACTAGAGACCTGTGCCACCAATTTTGCTATAGGGTTAATAGATAACGACATTTTGAGTAAATTCCTAATGTTATACTCTATTTATTTTAGTAAAAATATGCTATTATAATTTAAATAGGAGAATTCAGATACATGAACGCACCACCAAAAATAAAATACCTAACTAACAAAGATCTCTTAAGAGAAATACACCTAAGCAAAAATACCTACTGTAGCTTTACAAAACAAGAATACAGTGAATATGACATGATTGTTACTAGCTTAGATAAGATTAATGTTAGGACCATAGCAGAAGCCAAAAGAAATAAAGCTGCTAAGATGTCTAAAAAGGCTCACGAAGCCGCAGTATTAGCCGAGGGAAAAAAACTCAGTGCTAAAGATTTTGAAATTGATTATAAAAAAGTTTCAAAACAAGACGTAGTGTTTCGCGTAATGACTTTCGAACATGTGCCGTTGGCACCGGGTCGTAAAAAGACTCTAAAAAATACTGCCGATAGTCACGAAAAGGTAAACTTTCCTCCTTTCCAACATTGGAAGTTTGACGACAATGATAATCTAATTTTAGTAGGAAAGAGTCATTGGCAGGGCGGTCTTAAAACTGGAAAGTTTTCCAAGGATCACGGGCAGATGACTGATAATCTTGCTCGCATGTTTTTAAAATTATGTGATCGTTACGCTACCAGAGGTAACGTCAGGGGCTATACCTACAACGATGAGATGAAAGGTCAAGCCATTCTTCAACTAACTCAAATAGGACTACAATTCGATGAGAGCAAATCTGATAATCCTTTTGCTTACTATACTGCTGCTGTCACTAATTCATTCGTTAGAATTATCAACATTGAGAAACGTAACCAAAACATTAGAGACGACATTCTCGAAATGAACGGTATGAATCCAAGTTGGACTAGACAAAATAGCGGAGGCGGAAGTGCTCCTTCTGCTCCAATTACTATTGATACGTCTGATTGGGATTGACATTTACTTTTAAAAAAGTTATTATAATTCTATGAATCTATTTAAAAAAGTAGCCTGTTTTACGGATATACACTTTGGTTTAAAGTCTGGTAGTCGCACACACAACCAAGATTGCGAAGAGTTTGTAGATTGGTTCTGTGAAACTGCGCAGGCAGAAGGATGCGAGACAGCAATTTTTCTAGGCGACTGGCATCATAATAGAAGCACCACTGATGTTTCTACTATGAACTATACTGTTAGTAACCTAGAAACGCTGAATAATTCATTCGAACGTGTATATCTTATCATGGGCAATCATGATGAGTTTTATAAAGACAAACGTGAAATTCATAGTCTTGAATTTGCAAGACTATTTCCTAACATCACTGTGGTCAACCATACAATCACAGACGGCGATGTTACTATCATGCCGTGGTTAATCGGAGATGAATGGAAAGAAGTCAGCAAAATTAAAAGTCGTTATATGTTTGGTCACCTTGAATTGCCGCATTTCTACATGAATGCTATGGTGCAGATGCCCGATCATGGACAGTTACAAAGCACACATTTTGCAAATCAAGAGTATGTGTTCACAGGTCATTTCCATAAAAGACAAACCAAAGGCAATATTGTTTATATTGGTAATGCAT
>Ga0255169_1000230_pt1 | contig 27459 bp, 33 predicted proteins | sample Atl_Miss_RepC_8d_FD_183179 | JGI IMG/M metagenome (GOLD analysis project Ga0255169, IMG submission 183179) | Freshwater microbial communities from Altamaha River, Georgia, United States - Atl_Miss_RepC_8d | ecosystem: Environmental > Aquatic > Freshwater > River | place: USA: Georgia | collected...
CTCCTATGAATAACGTCATCGCCATCTCCCCCGTGAGCGTCTGGACCTCTGCTGGCACCAAGAGCGCCACGCAGTTCAACGTCCGCTACGTCAACTACCAGAACGGTCCCGCCGTTGCCGACTGCCAGCTCCTCGACGCTGCCGGTGCGGAGGTGAGCTCCCAACTGGTCAACGCCACCGCCGAGCAGACCGCCGCTTGGACGAGCGACACCGCGTTCTACAAGGTGCTCGCCCAGAACGCTGGCCTGACCCCGCTCTGAGCCTTCGGGATTGACTTCCCGAGCTAGGCTTGTAGGCGTCATTTATGGACGCCAAACAGGCACTAAACATCATCAATCAGGTGTGCGCTGAGTTTCGGGGCACCCGGCAAGACCACGAACTGCTCAAGCAGGCTATTCAGGTGTTAGAATTGAAGGTCGAAACACCCATCAAAGAATGAACGCCTCCGTCATCACCTCCATCGTTCGTCACCTGCTCGGCATTGCGTCGGGCTACCTCATTGCCAAGGGCATTGAGTTGGACAGCGGCACCATTGAAACCGTCGCGGGCTCGATTGGGAGCCTTTTGGCGGTGGGTTGGAGCCTCTGGTCCAAGCGGGCCGAGAAAGTGTCTTAAATCGAACGGAAACGTGGTTTACGGGGCCATCCTGCGGGGTGGCCCTTTGTTTTTGTAGGGTAGAATAGGCCAATGCCCGCCATTACGAAGGACACCCTTGTCCGCGACCTGAAAGATGAATGGTCGTTGGAGGACTTGGGGCGGGGAGCTGGGTGGAAGCCCATCCCTCCCTTCCGTAGGGGTACGGTGCACGTATTGGGGCAGGACGGCCGGTGGCGGGCGGGCGGGGCCCTAAGCGGGGCTTGGGACTTCAGCGCCGGGTCTTCCAACGGCATCCTTTCCACCTTTGATCTAGACGAGGGAAGCAGCACGACCACCTATGCCTCCTCTGTAGTAGACTTGGACGAAGGTACATCAGTATGAGCACTCCTGCCATTATTCGTCATCGCCGGGACACGGCTGCCAACTGGACCTCCAATAACCCCGTATTGGAGGCTGGTCAGCTTGGTCTTGAGACGGACACGCTGAAGATCAAGTTTGGCGACGGCACGACGGCGTGGAACAGCCTTTCCTATGCCTCTGGTGGAGGTGGTGGCGGTGTTACCGATGGCGATAAAGGCGACATAACGGTAAGCTCTAGCGGCGCTACGTGGACCATCGACAACGATGCCGTCACGTATGCCAAGATGCAGAACGTGTCGGCCACCAGTCGCCTGCTTGGTCGGGCGTCTTCCGGTTCCGGCAATGTCGAGGAGATCACGATTGGCACCAATCTGTCCCTCGCTGGCACCACGCTATCGGCTGCGGGGTCTATCTCTGGGTCCACGGGAAGCACGGACAACGCCATCATCCGGGCGGACGGCACGGGCGGCTCCACCATTCAGGGCAGCGTTCCCACCATTGACGACAATGGCAAGGTGGCGGCTGACGCTTACGAGTTTGACACCACTCCAACAACCACCGTTGGGTCGGGGGTTATGGTGTGGGACAGCACGGAGAGTGCTCCGTCTGTAGGCTTCAATGCCTCCGTGTCTGGCAAGCTGGGCGTAGACCAGCACGTACAGGTGTACAACCAGACGGGCTCCACCATCGCCAAGCGTAAGGTGGTGCGGCAGAGCGGGTCGTCCGGCACCCGTCTCAAGGTGGATTTGGCGTTGGCCGATGGAGACCCCAATTCGGCAACAACCATTGGCATTACGGCCCAGTCGATCAGCAACAATAGCTCTGGCTTCATCATCACGGCTGGTTTGCTGACTGCTGTGGACACCTCAGCCTTCACGGAAGGTGATGTGCTGTGGCTGTCTTCTACGTCGTCGGGCGACATCACGAACACACGCCCCACCCAACCCGCCCACGGGGTTCGTATTGGCTACTGCATCAAGTCCTCGGCTGGGGCTGGCATCATCTACGTCGATATCCTCAACGGCTTTGAGTTGGAGGAGCTTCACGACGTGCTGCTGTCCAGCCCGGTGGACAATTCCTTTCTCGTTTACGAGAGTTCCTCCTCGCTGTGGAAGAACGAGGCTCCGTCTGCTGCCCGCACCTCGTTGGGGCTGGGTACGCTTGCAACCCAGTCCGGCACGTTCTCTGGCACCAGTTCTGGTACGAATACGGGCGACCAGACCATCTCGCTCACCGGCGATGTCACGGGGTCCGGTACTGGATCGTTTGCCGCCACGATTGCATCTGGGGCAGTAGGCACATCCAAGCTGGGCGGGGACATTACGACGGCGGGTAAGGCCCTGCTGGATGATGCGGATGCTGCTGCTCAGCGCACGACGTTGGGATTGGGCACCCTTGCCACCCAGAGTGGCACATTCTCTGGTACCAGCTCTGGCACCAATACTGGCGATCAGACCATCACGCTTACGGGCAACGTAACTGGATCGGGCACGGGCAGCTTTGCGGCCACGATTGCCAATCAGGCCGTCACCTACGCCAAGATTCAGAACGTCTCGGCTACGGACAAGGTGCTGGGTCGCTCCACGGCTGGTGCTGGGTCGGTTGAAGAGATCACCTGTACGGCGGCTGGCCGGGCGCTGATTGACGATGCGGACGCTGCCGCCCAGCGCACCACCCTTGGTCTTGGTACGTTGGCTACGCAGTCGGGTACGTTCTCCGGTACTTCCAGCGGGACCAACACCGGCGACCAAACCATCACCCTGACAGGGGATGTCACAGGTAGCGGTACGGGCAGCTTCGCCGCGACTATCGCCAATAGCGCGGTGACGAATGCCAAGATGGCAAACGTCTCCACGTCCACGATTAAAGGCCGTGCTTCGGCTGGCTCTGGCGCCCCCGAGGACTTGACTGGCACGCAGGCCACCGCCCTGCTGGATGTCTTCACCTCGACCCTGAAGGGTCTGGCTCCGTCTTCAGGCGGTGGAACAACCAACTTCCTGCGGGCGGACGGCACTTGGGCCGCTCCTTCTGGTGGTGGCGGTGGTGCCCCGACGACTGCCGAGTATCTGGTCAAGACTGCCGACGCCACGCTTTCCGCTGAGCGGGTGGTGGGCGACAGCACCAGCATCGTCGCCAACTGGGCCACCAGCGGTCAGGTAAGTTTTGAACGTGCCGCCCTTACGGGTGATGTCACCGCTTCGGCAAACGCAAACGCGACGACCATCGCCAACGATGCCGTCACCAACGCCAAGCTGGCAAATATGACGGCCTCTACGATCAAGGCCCGCATTACGGCCAGCACGGGCGATCCCGAGGACGCCACGCTGACACAGGTGCTCGACCTGGTGGGGTCAGCCGCTCAGGGCGACATCCTCTATCGCGGAGCGTCTACGTGGAGTCGGCTGGCGGCGGGCACGTCCGGTCACTACCTGAAGACCAACGGCACCGGGTCCGACCCGGCGTGGGCAGCGGTGAGTGCCTCTGGCGGCGGATCGACCAACGTCTGGATTCCAGCCTCCGCTTGGATTCCCCGCACCACCACCGGCGCTGGCATCGACTCCCGTGAGCAATCGACCAACCGGATCAACACTGACGAATTGCTGTTCGATCCCGGCACGGACGAGTTCGCGCAGGCGATGATCGTTATGCCCAACAACTGGAATGCCGGAACCGTTACGGCCAAATTCCATTGGACCGCCTCCACGGGTTCGGGCGATGTGGTCTGGGGCTTGCAGGGCCGGGCCTATGCCAACGACGATGCCTTGGATCAGGCGATGGGAACCGCGCAGACGGCCACCGATACGCTGACGGCCACCAACGACGTGGATATCTCGCCGGCCACCTCCGCCATCACCCTTGGTGGTACGGCGGCTTCCGGCAATCCGGTGATCTTCCAAGTTTACCGGGACGCGGATGCGGCGGGAGACACCCTTGGTGCGGATGCCCGCCTGCTGGGCGTGGAAATCACCTACACCGGAAGCTAATGAGAGCGCGGCAGCGACATCTTAACCCCCGCTTCGCTGGAGCCCAATTCGTTCTGGACTCTAGGTACATAAACCAATCCGATTCTACGGCGGTCAGTACTTGGTCGGACCGTAGCGGAAACGCTTACGATGCGACTCAGGCTACCAGCACGCGACAACCTACTTTCAGAACGGGGATCAGGGGTGGCAATGGAGTGGTGCGATTTGACGGAAATAGCGATTGGTTAAGGTCTACGGTAAATTCGGCTACCGTAATCCCAGACGATCTCACATACATATTCACGCTAAATCAAACCGCGACTTCATTTTACGGGTTTGTCTTGAATGTTTACGGCGGAACCGGACGCGCCCGAGGCGTTCTGCGTGCGAACCCCGGAAATGGCGAGTTGCTTTTTGAGTATTCAGGCGGCGCTGCCTCCGTTGCCTCTACGGCTATTTGGGCGCTGAACACTTGGTACATTTTTACAATTAAAAAAAGCGGATCGGATGTTAGTTTTTATTTTAGTGGAGCTTTTGATTCAACCAAGACCGCAACATTTTTGACGCCTACCGCAACGACTTGGGAGATTGGAAGCGGTGGTCAGAATCTAAATCTTTACTACCCGGGAGACTTAGGACAAATGGTTGTGGTTAATTCTGCACTATCAGATGCTCTTCGCAAACGAATAGAGCGCGGTCAGGGGTACTCCTTCAAAATCGCCTGCTCCTAATTTATGCCAACTTATCTCACCCTAGACTGCGTCCTCCGCTCGGAGACCGATCCGCAGACCATCGCCAACCTTGAGCGGAAAGGCTGGGTGGAGACTCCTCCGCCGTCCTACGATCCCGCAACCGAGCAAGCGCCGGTCTGGGAGAACTGCGCGTGGGTGGTCAAGCCGCTGCCGCCTCCGCAGCCCTACCGCGTGTCCAAGGACACCATCGTGTCGCGGGTGCTGGCTGCCGGGGAACTGAACGACATCATCGCCCTGACCAATGGTTTGCCCGAGGATCAGGCGTATCTCTGGAACAACTTCGCGTGGTTCTGGAACACGAACCCGACCATTGTTGGTATGTGTACCCAGCTCGGCCTTGACCCCGCTGTCATCCTCGCCCCTGACCCCTACCTGACGTGATTGAGTTGGCCTCCCTCATAGTAGCCCTAGGAAAGGCCATTCCTTTCGTTTCTAGGCTACTTACCGAGGTGGAGCGTATCAGGGTAGCCCAAACCCACAATGCCATCGATAAAGCCATTGCAGAGGCCCGCAAAGGGCCTTCTGTGTGCCCTAGCCCTTCTTGCCCTCTCCGGGTGCTACACAACGGGGCAGGTGGACAGGTTTTTGAAGCACCCCGAGTTTAAGGCGGCGGCGCAGTTTGCCCCCAACTTCACCTCGGAAGTCCTTCACGCTTTGGCAGAAGCGGAGAAAAAGTCGTGGTAGGATAGGCCCGATGCTCCACGCTAAGGACTACATCGTTGCCGGGACCCCAGTTGCGGCGTCCATCACCCTCTCTCAGGTGAACCAAGTGGCGGCTCTAGTGGGCACCCTTCTCGGCATTGCATACCTACTCTGGAAGTGGCGGAGGGAGGCCAAGTGAGCCCGAAGTCGAAGGCGGATATGCCCTGCGACCAGCCGATGAAGAGCTGGAGGGCGGGGAAGAAGAAGGTGGTGAAGGCTTGTGCGAATGGACAGGAGAGGATCGTCCATTTCGGTGATAGCTCGATGAAGGACTATACCCAGCACCGCTCCAAGGAGCGCCGGAAGTCCTATTGCGCTAGGTCTGGAGGCATCAAAGGCGGGGAAGGCAAGCTCTCCGCCAACTACTGGGCTCGCAAGGTACTGTGGTCCTGCTAGCTTCCTCCCCTAACGGGGAGGTGGAGGGGAAACACGATTTCAGTCAAACAAATTCCTATGAGCAAATCAGGCGAGCGCTACAAGACCAAGAAGGGCAAGATGATGCACGAGAAGATGGAGGGCAAGAAGGAGCGTATGATGGAATACGGCTCGATGAAGATGCGTAACCACGGGACCTCCCGTAAGAAGTGCTCCTAAGATGCCCCTCACCAAGAAGGGGAGGCGAGTCCTTTCAGAAATGGAAAAGACTTACGGGAAGGAAAAGGCCCAGCGGGTGTTCTACGCTATGGCCAATTCCGGCAAGCTGAAGGGTACGGATTTCAAGCGGAAGCGGCGGTAGTGGTAGGATAGGCGTATGCCTGTCCTGTCCACAGTTGGTGCTGCCTCTTTGCGGGCGTTTGGGGCCTTCCGTCAGGGGACGGTTGCGGCCAACTTCATCTCGGCTACGGGTGGCACGGTCTACGTTGATCCGACCAACGCAGACTACAAGATTCATCAGTTTACGTCGAACGGCACGTTCGCCATCTCTGCTGCTCCAGCGAGCCCATCAGTTGAGGTGATGATGGTTGGTGGCGGCGGAAGTGGCTCGTATGGCGGCGGTGGTGCTGGTGGCTACGTATACCGATCTGCCTTCACCGTTTCCGTAGGGTCGTTCAGCGTGGTGGTTGGCGCTGGCGGTGGAGGAAATGGCGGCGACACCACGTTTGCCGGTTTGGTTGCACTTGGTGGTGGTGCTGGCAATGACCAAGCGGGTGGCAGCGGCGGTGGTGGTGTCGATAGCAATGGTGGCGCTGGCTTGCAGCCCACCTCCGCAACCGGAGGCTTGGGGAACAAGGGTGGAGACTGGACTTCTTTTGGCAATGATGGCGGCGGCGGCGGTGCTGGCAGCGCAGGGTCTGTGCCGAATGGCGGCGATGGCGTTACAGCAGACATCATCTCGTCTTCTGGCACCTATGCCACTTTTGCTGCCGGTGGTAGGGGCAACATCAACAGCACTTCTAGTGCATCTCCTGCTGTAGTTGCCAATTCGGGTAACGGCGGTTGGGGCGGTGGCTACAACGGGGTGTCCTTTGGCAGCGGTCAGGCTGGCATTGTCCGCATCCGCTACAAATTCCAATAATGGCACGCTATTCCAAGTTTGGCGCTCTCGATTCGGCCATTGTTGACGATGGCGACGTAGGCTTCACAAAGGTGAACAACCGCCTCCGCCCTGACCAGCTCAAGGCTGGGGAGGTGGCAGAGAGCTACAACGGGCGGATGGACATCGAAGGGGCTTGGCAGACCCGCAAGGGGCTTGAAACCTTCGGACCTACCCTGACGGCAAACACGGAGTCTATCCGACTGGTTAGCCCTCCGGTGTGGTATCTGTACGCTACGGCCAGCATCTCCTCGGCTAGCCGCTCTGGCACCACCGTAACGGTGAATACGGCCACGAATGCCTTCTCCAGCAACACGCTGGTGAACATTGCAGGGGTGAGCGGCACGATAGACCCCACGGGTAACCGGGTGATCACGGTGGTGAGCACCACCCAGTTCACGTTCACAATTCCCGGGGCCACGGGCAGCGAGACGTACACGGTGAGCTCTGGGGTGGCTGGCCCAGCCAAGCTGACGGCCACGCAAACGACTGGCGTCTACGGCTCCTGCCTGTTCTCAGACCCAGCCAGCCAGAACGCCAACTACATCATCCGGGCGACCAACCAGAACGCCATTGCCACCCCGGCTAATGGCGGGTCGTCCACGACCATCTCCTACCCTGCTGGGGTGTCCATCTCGGCGGATGTCGAGTTGCTGCAATGCTTCGACAAGGTGATTATGTTCCGCGAAGGGCAGGCGGCGCTGGAGTGGAATGGCGACCTGTCTGGTAGCCCTGCCTTCACGGCGGTGGCCAGCGGCGTGTACACCCAGCCCGTCTACTTTGACGCAGCCGGAAACGCCTCCATCACGGACGGCGTGGTCACTATCACGGCCAGTTCGCACGGGCTGGCGGTGGGCGACACGGTGTACGTCATCGACCGGGCGTCTTCCGAGCTTCAGGAGGGGGACTTCCCGTACACGGTGAGCGAGGTGCCCACGGCCAACAGCTTCAAGTTCCTTGGGCAGGTGCCGGACATCGCCTCTGACCGCATCGTGGTGTCCAAGAAGATAAGCTCGGGTAAGGGCTTCATCCATATGCCTGCCCCGGGCTGGGGCTACTACCACCAACGGCGCCTGTGGGTGCCGTATTGGTACGAGCCGGGTGCTGGGTCCTACACCGACAGGAATGTCAGGGACGAAATCATCGCCTCTGACATTTTGGACAGCGACACCTACGACCGCATCCAGAACCAATACCGGATTACGGCTGGCGTAGCCGACTATGTTGTTGGTCTCCAGGCCTTTGCCGAAGACAACCTCTTGGTTTTCAATCGCAATTCCATCCATCTGGTGAGGGGAATCAGCGGGTCGGTGGCAGACACCTCCGTGCAGATGGTGACATCTGAGGTGGGGTGCGTGGCCCGCCGGTCCATCCTCCAGATTGGGAATCAGGTGCTATTCCTCTCCGACAACGGAGTTTACGCAGCCGCGTTTGGCGACCTCTACAATCTCAGAGGTGCTGGCGTACCGTTGTCGGAGCCTATTGCGGCCACAATCCAGCGCATCAACAAGGACTATGCCAACAAGGCCGTAGCCGCCTACTTCGACAACCGCTACTACCTTGCGGTGCCGCTGGATGCGTCCACGGTGAACAACGCCATCCTCATCTACAACTTCCTGAACGGGGGCTGGGAGTCGCTGGATATGACCGGCCAGACGGGCTGGAGCATCAACAATTTCGTGGTTGCGGAGAACAGCGGGTTTGCCTCGCTGTACACCATCAGCCCCAGCGGGTCCATTCACAAGGTGGACGGGCGGGAAGACGGCAATGATCGCCTTTCCATCTTCGCTGGGGTTCCCGCCGCAATCTACCCAATCGGAAGCAATGTCACCACTCGCCAGTATTCCTATGGAACGATGGACCGGAAGAAGTTCAATTCGTATGAACTACACATTGAGTCGTCGTCGTCGGAATCGTCGAATGCTACAATTTATTCGGAAGTGGAAAATCCGGATAGCAGCACTTTTCTGGGGTTCCTGTCCTCTATCCTTGGCTCCAATCTGGCGGTAGGCGAAGACGCCTCCGTGCGTGGTAGAATCGGGAACAAGCGCGGCTATGGCATCCAGATGACGGTGGCCCCTACCAATGGGCGACCCAAGTTGAGGGCCGTAAAGGTGCAAGCGATGCTTACCGACCCAACCATCTCTCAAGCTTCCTAATATGCCCGTCCTGTCCAAAGGCACTACGTTCGCCACGGGAGATGCCCCCACGGCTACCACGCTCAATAATCTGGTGGACAACGCCACCTTTGCCGCTGATGCCGTGGACAACGCCACCACTCAGCTTTCTAGCGGGGCAATCATCGTCAAAGATTTGGGGATTACTCCAGCCAAGCTTTACACGGGCGGGCCGACTTGGACAACCGCAGGGGCGCTGACGGCCACCTCCATTCAGAACACCCCTATTGGCTCGTCTGTGGCCTCTTCCGGGGCTTTTACGACGCTTTCGGCCACGGGGACTGCCTCCATCTGCGAAGTGCTGGAAAAGGCTTCTATTTCGGCTACTTCGCTTACGGGGACCGTTAACTTCAATGCTCTGGATGGGGCGGTGCTCTATTGCACCTCAAATGCATCTGGGGACTGGACGTTGAACGTCAGAGGCGACAGCGGAAATACCCTGAATAGCGTAATGGCGACTGGGGACAGCCTCAGTTTGGCTATTCTGGTCACTCAGGGTGCCACGGCCTACCGCCAGTCCACTTTTCAGATCGACGGAACCGGGGTGGTGCCGAAATGGGCCGGTGGCACGGCTCCGGGTGCTGGCAACGCCAACAGCGTAGACGCCTACACCATCACCATCTTCAAGACGGGATCGGCTGCTTTCACCGTCTTCGCCAGTCAGACTAAATTCGCTTAATTATGGCCGACCCACTCGAAGACCTTGGCATTATTGGTGTAAACAACCCCCGCACCAACTACAACCCCACGGCGGGGGTAGTACAGCTTCCGGGTCAGGGCGGCGCCCCCGGTCCTTACACCGTGGACCCCGGTGCGGCCATTGGGTCCTACCTCTCCGCGTTTACGCCTGAGCTGATGGACCAGCTTTTCAAGCTGGAGCAGGGCTATGGCCCCAAGTTCACCGACCTCGACCTTGCTGCGCTTCGTCAGCGCATTGAAGGGACGATGCCGCTGATTGGGGACCTCACCACCAAGGCTGGTGAAATCTCCCGTGGAGAGACCAATCTAGAGCGCAACTTCAACATCGACCAGCTTAACCAGCTTGGTTACCCGGCTCTGGACGCCTTCCTCAAGGCGAATCCCTACCTGAAGTCGGCTATGGATCGTTCGGACGCCCTTGGCGGGGTGTCCGCGAATGCGGGTTATGATGCGCTTTCGCGGAGGATTTTAGGCGGTGCCCCAACCCCCCAAAACATTACTCCTCAGACCATTTCGGCTGGTCAGCTTCAGGTCGGCGGGACGCTTACCCCGGAACGAGTGCAGGCGGAACGCATTGCTGCGGAGCGTGTTGCCGCTGGGCAGGTGCAAGCTGGTCAGGTTGGTCAGGGCGACTTGGGTCAGTCTCTGTATCAGCAAGCCCTTAATGCCCAGCAGCAGAGCCCGCTTTCGCAGGCCTTGCAGGCTCGCGGTCTGTCGATGGCGACTGCTCCGGGACAGCTTTCTCCTGAGGAAATCCGAGCGGCTACGCAAGGCTCCCGCGAGGGCTATGCTGGTTCTGGCCGGTTGATGGACAATGCCTCCATTGCGGGTGAAGCCCTTGCCCGTGCGGGAGCTGCGCGTGAGCGGTCGATGCAGGACATCGCTGCCGCCCAGCAGATCAATCAGCAGCTTATCGGGGCTTCTCAGCAGGGTCAGGCCTTGGCTACGGACGTTCTGCGAACCGACATTCAACGTCAGCAGGCCAATGTTGGCAACCAACTTCAGGCTGGTCAGTTCAACGTGGACGCGATGCTTCGGGGCGACCTTGCCAACCAACAGGCCAACCTTCAGGCCAATCTGGCCAATCAGGATGCGTTTCTGCGTGCTGGTCTGGCCAATCAGCAGGCTGGGATGGATGCCCAGAGGTTCAACATCACCAATCAGCAGGATGTTGGCCGGTTCAACATTGGGACAGGGCTCCAGACGAGCACGTACAATGCGGATGCGACGAATCGCGCCGCCGAAAGCAATCGGTCGTTTAACTACGCTGCTGAACAGGACTACCTCAAATACCTCGGCATCCTTGGTGACAAGACGGCTGCTCAGCGCGAGGCCGACCGTGCGTACAACCTCAATCAGGTTGGAACGTATGGCAACGTGACGAACGCCGCCCTCAATGCGGTGAATTGGAACCAGCCGCCTCCGGGTGTTAATACCGGACTCAACTACTTCACGGCTGGCGGCAATGTTCCGAGTGCGAATCGGTTTGACCCGAATGCTGGCGTCAATCTGGCGTCCACCACCGCTGCCAATCTGAGCAACTACGGGGCCAACATCTACGGGGCCAACAAGAGCTTGGAAGCGGCTAATAAGACTGCTGCGGCTACCAAATCCGCTGGAAATGTTCAGGCTGGCGCTGCGATTGGCGGCGCGCTTATTGTCGCCCTATGACCTATGAGCAGAAGCTCGTCCTAGCCAAACTCACCATCAAGGCTGGCCTTGAGAACTCAAGGAATCCGGCGGTGATGTGCAGCTTTGGCAAGGACAGTATGGTCGTCCTGCACTTGGTTAACACCTTCAAGCGCCTGAAGGTGATCTTCCACAGAGAGCCGTTCCAGCATCACAAGTACGACTACGCCAATCGGGTGATGAAGGCGTGGGATTTGCACGTAATCGACTACCCACCATCCAGCACGGCGGCAGCGGAAGTCGGCTCGGATATGGAGGTAGTCAATTACTACCAGATCGGAACCCGAACCGTTCATCTACCCACGGGCCTGAAGCACGAAGATAAGGGGCCGGACACCCTTTGTGCCCTGACTGAAATCTACGGAAAGCCCACCGGCACCTTCAACTACCCCTTCGACCTAGTGTTCCACGGTCATAAGTCGGTGGACAGCGATCCGATTATGGGTGATGTGCCTCTGTTCTCCGATGTGGCTATGAACATTGGAGCCCCGTCTGCCGCGTTCCCGATTCGGCACTTCACCCACGCGGACGTATGGCGGTATATTGAGGAGAACAACATCCCGATTCATCACGAACGCTATGAGAAGCGGGATGGGGAGTGGGTGGAGAAGGACGACAAGACAAACAACCCCGACTACATTGGCTGCTGCTATGCCTGTATGTCCCAGAACACGGGGAATAGCGTCCATTGCCCCAAGTGGGGCCTAACCGTCAGCAATGTCTCTAGCCAGCTTCGTTGGGCCCCTAAGATGGAAGCCAGCTATTTGAAGAGGTAGAATACCCCTATGTTCACTTTCGGCTCACAGGTAAATCCCTCCCTGTTGCGGCAGGACTTCTCGCCCATCCTTCAGGCCGCGCAGGCGCAGGCTCAGGCCACCCAGCAAGCTGCTGCCATCCGAGCCCAGTCGCTTGCCCAGCTTGGGTCCACAATAGGCAAGAGCATCGAGAGCTACGTTGAGACCAAGCAGAAGAACGCTGTTCTGGAGGGCAAGAACGCCCAGCTCTTCAACGCCTTGGCGAGCGATCCGAGCACCAATGGCGTAATCAACCGCAGCCCGACGATCCAAAAGCTCATCGCTCAGCGCGATCAGAAGGGAGGGCTTGACTTCAACAACAACACCAAGTTGTTCGCGGAGCTTAGCACGGCCTACGATTTGGCTGAAAAGTCCCGCGAAGCACAGCGTCAGCAGGTCAATGCGGAATACGTCAGGGCTCAGACCAAGGCCTTGGTGGACAAGGCTGCTGAGGACAAGCGCGTGCGCGATGCGATGTCGGCCACTATGGCCGAGATTGGAAAGCTTGGCCCCGGCGCCACTCCTCAGCAGATCATCAACATTGGGGTCGCCAACAATATGCCGCTGGACAACCTGCGGTCGTTGGTTGGCATGAACATAGACGTTGCCCAGTTCGGCAACGCTCTAAAGCTTGCTGATGAGAACCTGAAGCGTGTTATCGCTGAAAACGCAGAGGCCGAGCGCAGGAAGAACGCCTTTGAAGCCACCAAGGCTGAGTTTGGCGGCAAGACCTATCGTGAGTTTACGGCGGACAACGGGACTACGGTGTTCCAGACCTTTGACCCGATTTCCGGCTCCATCAAAACCGAGATCATCAACAAGGGGGCCACTCCTGCCAGCATTGCCTTGATGCGGGAAAAGTCCGAGGAAGTCGGCAAGATTTACGACCAATACCGCCAGCTTCTTCAGGGCAACCGGGAAGACCCTGAAAACATCGCCATGCGCGATAAGTTGGCAGAGCGGCTTAATGTCATCAACCCCCCGCTGGATAAGATTGGAGCTGATCGTAACGACCTAGACAAGAAGTGGGGCGGCGGCATCATCAACCCCGTTGTGCCACAGGGCCAAAAGGACGCTGCGGCAGGCAAGGGAACGGGTAAGTCCAACATCAAGGGCGCTGCCGTGGTGTCTCAGACGCAGCAACCTGCTGCTCCTGCGCCTGCTGCTGCTCCTGCCAATCTGTCTTTGGCCGGTGCTTCCACGGGGTTCATGGGCAGCTCCCAGCCGTTTACTGCCCCGACTCAGACCGCGACTCAGACCCCGACTCTGGCCTCTGCGCCGCTTCCTCCCCCTGCCGCCCCTGCTCCCGACACCACCATTGGTGCTCCGGTGCAGGCTGCTCCCCCAGTAATCCTGTCCCCTGAAGCCGCCAATCCCCTGATGGCGATGGGCGTGACTGGGTATGGGCCAACTGGACTTGGCCGGTCTAACGCTTTTGACGCCCTGCCGACGGCCACGACTCCCCCGCCCTTCCAGCGGGCCCCTACTGAGGAAGAGGCCTTCCCCGCCCGTCGTACCACCCTAGGTCAGCGGATGGCTGAGAATGCCCGTGTCCAGTCATTCCTGTCTGAAGGGCAGGACGTTATGGGCGGACCCTCGGGTGAGGGTTTGGCCGCAGGCGTGGCCAAGGGCTTTGAGGAAGCCAAGGCCAGAGCAGCTCGGGAAGGTCGCCTGCTGCGTGAGTTTGGTGGAACGCAGCGCTTCCAGATGGACCCCATGGGCCTTCCCATGGCAGGCAGTACGGCCCCCGATCCGCGTTCTGAGGCCGAGCGAATCGCCTTGGCTGAGGCCGAAAACTCCAACACGCCGGACATCACCTATCGCAGGGTGATGGCCAAGCTTGGCTTCCCCACGGAGGCTCAGCGGAACGTCTCTGCCATTCCATTCCGCATGGAGCCTTCAGATGAGGCTCGCACCGTTGGCACCCCACGCGAAGAGGGAAAGAAGGCATTTGAGGCTGCTGCACGGGCGTTTGGTCCTGCCTTAAAAGATGCCAAGGCTGGCCTGTCTGAACAGCTTATTCCTGAGCTGGTGAAAACTGGACAGACGGCTGTTCGTGTAGCCAAGCAGATGGTGAAGGAGGATGTCGAGATTCCGCTTAAGAGCTACGGCAAGGGCATTGCGGCAATGGCCAAGGCACTAGCTGAGGAAAAGCGTTACACGCCGGACTCTGCCAGCATCAGCCGCCTACCCAGCGGGAAGGTGATGTCCATCACGGAGATTCTGGCTGACCCGCAGGCGGCAGGTTTTGGACCCACCCTTGCGGCTACGGCCCTTACCTCCATCAAGCTGGAACCCAAGGCCCAGCGCATCGCAAACGACTTACTGGACGAGTACAGGCGCAATGAGGCTGCGGCACAGGGTCGTGCGCCAATGTCCAGCCTGCGTCCTAGCAGCTCCACGGTGAGGGGCGGCGACGACCTGTATGGTGCGCCCAGCCTGCGTCGCGTAAGCGGAGGGGTTGGCCAGCCCGCCCCCCGGTACAACCTCCAGCCCCCCGAGGAGCCTACGCAAAGTGATACGTTCCGCAACCGGATGGAGAGCCGTGAGCTCACCGAGCGCAATATGCGGAACCGAGAGCTGGAGCGCCAGATGGAACAGATGCTCCGCAGCCGTCGCCGCTCCTCACGCTAACCCTCTTGGGCAATAGGCTATGATAGGGCCATGCCCAAGTTTACGGTAAACACCAAGTATGGCGCGGTAGAGGTTGAGGCCGACCAGCAGCCCAGCGTGGCCGAGGTGGAGGAGTATGTAGCCTCCCAGAATGCAGAGAAAACCGTCCGTGACTCGGCCACGGAGTCCGTAAATCAGGCCACGCCGTCCATCTCCTCGATGCTCAAGGGGATGACGGTGGAGAGCGTCTTTACGATGGGCGGCACCATCCTTGGTGGTGCATTGGGAACGGTAGCTGGTGGAGCGAGCGGAACTGCGGTGGCCCCGGGGCCTGGAACGGTGGCCGGTGCGGCCAAGGGCGCAATGCTTGGTGCCACGGCTGGCGGCGCTCTTGGGGCTGGTGTTGGAAGCTACCTGCGCCAGCTAATGGAGGTGAATGAGGGCACCAAGAAGGAGGTGAGTACGGGTCAGGTGGTGGGTAGCGCCCTGATGGGGGCCATTCCCGCCACCGCTGGGGCCAAGCTGCTGGCCGGGGCCACGGGCTACGCCAAGCCCATACTGGTGCGGGCCATTCAGGGTGGTGTCACCGGGGTGGCTGGAGAAGTGGTGGAGAAGGCCATTGACGAGAACCGGCTTCCAACTTGGCAGGAGGTGAAGACGCCGCTGATGTTTGGCGCTGCCGTTGGTGGCGGCTTGGGCGGGGTGGAACGGCGCTATGCCGTCAATGGCAACCTCATCAGCAGCCCTGTGCTAGCTCAGGCGGCACAGGCTGGGACGGGCCTTGGCGTGGCTGGCTACGTCTACAACTCAGAGCGGGAGAACGGCAACAACAACGCCTTGGCGGTGGCCACGATGTATGGCCTGATGACGTATGGCGGCACCCACATTCCGTCCTACATCATGCGCCAGAAGCAGGCTGCACAGTCTGGCAAGGCTGCCGTGCTTGGGCCTGAGTCCACGGTTGGGGATCAGGTGGTGAGGCACACCGTTGACCAGCGTGCAGAGATGTCCTCAGCGGCAAAGTATGGCGTGGAGTTCGCCAACGACGTCAACCGGATCATTGATAAATCTGCCAATCCACAAGAGCTTACGGCTGACTGGCTGTCCTACATATCCAACCGGGCTCCAGAGACAATCCTGCCCAATGAGCTGTTGCCCTATGCGGAAAGGTTTCGTGAGCTGCGGAGGGAGAACTCGCGTATCCTGTCCACTCTCTACCCCAAGCTTGCCACTACGTTCGTAGAAAACGAGGACGAGTATACGCGCCTGTCCTACCGGGCGTTCGACAGCGCCTCCACCAGAGGCCGCGATTGGGACACGGACGCAGCTCGCACCAAGTTTTTGAATGAGCTTGCGGATGACTTTCAGGATCAGGCCACGAAGAAGGGAGCCCCGATAGCCCGCTCCCAAGCGGAGGCCTATGCCGACAACTACATGAAGCGGATGGTGGGCGACGTTGGGCTCATCTACTCCGGTGGAGACATCGACACCACCCTGATTGGCGGGCTCTCCTCTCCGCTGAAGAAGCGTAAGGAGCTATCCGTTGCTGCCCGTGAGTGGCTTGGTGAGGTGAAAGACCCGGGTGGGGTTGCGGGCATCACCCTTCAGGCTCAGGACCGGCTCATCATCAAGGCCAAGTATGACGAGCAGCTTGCCAAGTATTTGCTAGACAGCGAAATCGGAAAACTTGCAAACACGGCCAACCTGCCCGACAACTACGTGCTTCTTGTTGGGCCAGAGAACCCCACCATTGGCGCTGCCTTGAAGGACATCAAGGTGCCAAAGGAATGGGCTGACGCATTCAACAACATCAACAGCCACAGTCTTTTCGGTGACAATGGGCCCGTGAAGGCAATGTTGGCCTTCTCTGCCTTCTCCAAGGGCATGAAGACCATCGGCAATCTTCCCGAGGCCTTTGCTCCGCAGATGCTTGGCAATGCGGTGATGATGGCTTCTGGAGGGATGCTCAACCCGGTGACGCTGTTCCGAGGGATGCGCGAGGCTGCTTACGACTTGGGTTGGCGTGGAGGCAAGCTGGATGCAAAGCAGAAGCTGGCCCTCATGGACGAGCTTCGCTATGCCCGTTCAGTTGGTGTTCTAAGGGGCGGATCGGACTCACAGGAAATCAAGTCCCTGCTTGATGCCTCATTGGGAGAAACGTCGTGGAGGAAGTGGTATGAGAAAGCCGCTGATGCCTACAGCTTTCCTGACACCTCGTTCCGCTGGGCCATCTACAGGAACAATGCCAAGCAGATGCAGGACCTTGGCCCCGAAGGCGTTGCCTTCATGCAGGACAAGTACTTCAAGGAGTTCAAGGAGAAGCAGTTTGGTGCTGGCCCCGCTCCCTTCTCCAAGGAGATCATTGACCGCACGGCGGCACGTATCACAAATGAGACCTTCCCCACCTACGAACTCATCAAGCGTAGGCTGAGGCAGGCTTCGGCTGTGGGCGTGGCCAATGCCTTCGGCTCCTTTGAGTTTGAGGTGATGCGGAACGTCAAGAACATGATGGTACACAACAAGTACCTCCTTGAGCTTTCCATCAAGGCGCAGAGTCCGCAAACCCGTCGTGCTGCTGCCATCCAGTTTGCCCAGCGTTCAGCCGGTCTGGTGGGCACCGCTGCCGCCACCGCTGCCGTAGCCACTTACGGAAGCCGTATGCTTGGCACCAGCGAGGAGATGGCTGGGCACATCAAGAACATCCTTCCCACGTTCGACGAGAACAAGGCCAACATCAGCAGGCTGAACAAGGATGGCACCATCACCTACGCCCCGCTCAACTACCTGATGCCTCATGCCAACATGATGCAGGCGCTGGCAGTTGGGGCCACGGGTGGAGATGCCCTCCCCTACCTCAAGACCACGTTCCTTGGCGACGACATTGGCCCCTTCTTCACGGGCGTCACGGAGATGGTGACCAACACCTACTACAACACGCAGGTGGCTATTGAGGACCCGCGTGACAACGTGAAGCTGTTTGAACGGCTGATCACCCGGGCGTTCCTGCCCCAGTTTGTCATCGGCACCCTGTCCCGCACCGAGAAGGCCATTCGTGGTGACACCAACAAGCTGGGCACTAAGTACACGCTGGAGGACCAGATCAAGCGTTTTGGAGGGGTGAGGGCCCAGACGCTTGATGCCCTAGGCGCCGCCTCCGTTCGCATCCGTGACGTTGCCGAGCCCCTCAATCAGGAGCTTACGGGCTACAAGCGCATCATCAAGGGAGCCTTCGACCCTGCCAGCGGTGCCTACCCCGGCGTGAACGAGGAGGCTATCTACCGTGAGCGCAACATTCGGTATGAGCGCGGGCAGGAGAAGCTGGCCGAGATTTATCGGTCGCTGAAGGCCATTGGCGAGGAGAGCGGGGCTTTTGATGACGACAAGATCATTGAGGCCTTCGCCAAGGCTGGTGTGCCCAATCGCCTGATTGCAGGCGCCGCCTTTGGCTACACGGTGCCAATGCCCCGCGGCATACACAAGAACCACGGTGAGATCATCAAGGAAGTGATGCAGGACCCTGCCCGCAGGGCCAACGTCAAGGATGAGCTGCGGGCCATTGCGGGCAACGACAGGCGGATGTACGTGGACCTGATGCAGAGCTATCAGGAAGCTGTCATGAACGAGCGCCGTGGTCTCACCGGGCTGGCCAAGCTGTTCGGTGGCATGACCGTGGGCGACGGGGAACGGGCCGAGAACATCGGCCGAGCGATGTCCACCTACATCCGTAACGGCAACCCGGAGGTGGCGGAGGCGTTCAACCGCCAGCTACGCAAGGCCGGGGTAATCACCCCAGACGTTGTTCGTCAGCTCAAGGAGCGGGCGGACCGCTTCTAGTTCACAAACTTGCACATCTTGTCCCATTCCTCGGGACAATCCCATTCGCAGTCGATGAGGAAGGGCCTGCCGCATTCAGGCCCTCCCACTATTTCGCAGCGTAAGTAGTAGCCTCCGTCTGCCCGAGGGGCCTGGCTGGTGACCACGAAGCAGTTCTTGCCCGGATACCACTTGGCGTAGCCACCGTTGCCGTCCGTAGTCAGGACGCTATCCATCACCCCTGTAAGGCGGAACAGGGGGCTACCCTTATCCTCAGCAGGTCCCACGGACAGCTACCTCCAAATGATCATTGCCGCCCGTGGACACCCGCTTGACGGTAACGTCGAACTCAATCCAGCCAAGGGCACAGGCTGAGCGGGCGGCATCCACGTTGTAGCTCACCGTCCCGTCCTCGTAGGCCTTCAGGAAACTGCCCGTGCGGCCCAGCCAAGGGGTTCTTTCCCGTATGGTGAGGCTTCCCCCGCCCTCAGCTAGACGAAGCCTAGGAAACGAAGGAATGCATCCTTTCTTGTGGTCGTGTCCCATCAGATAGAGGTCAGCATCCGCAGTTTGCTGCATCTTTTCGATGGTGTTAAACGTAGCTCCCGGCGTGCTTCCACTCCCTGCCCCGTGGTGGGCAAAGATGTCAAAACAGGCACCCCTGCCCCTGCCCTTGGTCTGCGTCTGGATGCTAAGACGGATAAACGAACATACCCCTAGAAAGCGGGTCTCTAGGTTCTGGCAGAGGATGGTGTCGCTGCTCATCCCGCTGTTGAAGGAGAAGAAGTGGTTGCCACCCAGCATCCCAATCAGCCGCCCCTTCATAAACGCCAGCTCCCCACTCATCCGCTCAATCCACTCGCTGTAGAGTTTCTCGATGTTCTTGATCGTGGTGTTGTGCAGGCTGCTGCGGCTCAGCCCTTCCCGCTCCGAGGTGGACATCCCATCGAAGTAGTCCCCCATACCAAGGAAGTAGGCGTCCTTCTGGCCCTTGGCATAGGCCAGAAACTCACGCCACTTGGTGCCGCAATGCATATCACTATCACGGTGGACATCGCCAAATGGGACAATCTTGATCGGCCTGTCGCAGGGCTGATTGATTACTACCTTATGGGTGGTGAACAGGCCGGTGGTCTTCATAGATTCTCAATGAACGTCTTGTTGGGTCCGAACTTGGTTATCCTGTACGGGCGGGCCTTTTGGAACATCCACTCTTCCGCGCCTTGCAGGCCGTGCAGGTGATGCAGCTTCGGGGATGCCTTCGGGATTTCCTTCGGGGATGGCTTCTTGACCTCCTCCTTCTGGCCGAAGATGTCTAGCTGCATTGGTCACCTCTTGGTGGCACGGCTTGCACAGCACTCTGAGCCCCTCTCTTTCGCAGAAAAGCCTCTCCACAAAACCCGGGAGGTCGGAGAGGCTTTTCAAGGGCCCACACGGGTTTACGTGGTCCAACTGTGTCCCCTTCATTGGAAACCAGCCCTTGCATATTGAACACTCGTACTCCCACTTCTGCTGCTTGGACGGGCCCGCATACGCCCTGCGGGCTCCGTTCCTTGCGTCGTAGTTGACGGGCCAGCGAACAAAGGCGCGCCTTAATGCGCTTCGCAAGAACGACCAGTAGCGTGCCTCTGTCCATTTGCCGCCAGCCCTCGTCAGCTCAGACCTTGCCCCTTTCCCGGTACTTCTTTTCCCTTTGAGCGAGATACTTGCGGATACCTTTTTCGTCATAGGGCATGCCTAGGAACTGAGACTTGCGGTTCTTGAGGTTGGACACCGTGGTGCGGCTGATCTTGTGCTTCTCAGCCACCAAGTAAATCTGGGCCCCGGGCTCCCGGATATCCTTGTCGGCGGCGATGATGAGGTCTGGGTCCGTGATGCGCCGGAAGGTACGATCCTTCTGGGTGTCATCCGGCAATGCCTCGTTCCAGTCCATATTCTTGGTGTGCTTTTCCAAGATCATACGGACGCTCCGCATCGTCTCAGATACGTCGAATCCGAAGCTCATGCCTCACCTCCGCGGGCAGGCTGAAGGCCCGTCTGAATCCAGCTAAGGCAATGGAGGTAGCCGTGGGCGTCGATGAGGTTGTCATCCTTGGGCCGATGGCTGTCCCGGCGCAGCTTGAGCGCCACCATCATACGTGCCACGTCCTCAGCCGTGATGTCCCGATGCAGCTTGGCGTTGATGAGGCCAGTCCACATCAGGGCGATGCCCTCAAAGTCCTCACGGGGGTTGCCGTAAGCTTCGTTGCGGTCGCCAAGGATGAGGTCGAGCGAGGCTTCAGAGAAGTTGGGAGAGGTGTTCATGCGGGCTGGTGAGGGAGGAGCTTGGTGATGGGACGGTCGAACATCATTCCGCAACGGCCCGTGCCGTCGCTTCTACCCTTGGCTTGGATGGCGTCCACGTAGATGAAACGCAGATCGTTGTCCGTGAGCTGCTGCATCACCCCGTCAGGCCGGTGGTCGGGCGCATTCAGGAAGATGATGCGGTCGGCGTCCTGTTCCAGATTGCCACTCTCGCGGAGGTCGGACATCCGGGGCTCCCGGTTCTCACGTTCCACGCTGCGGCCTAGCTGGGCCAGCAGAACCACTGGCACCTGTAGCTCGATGGCTAGGTCCTTCATCGCCATCGTGAAGCGACCAAGGGCCATGTCACGGGTTTCCCCGCGTTCCTGCTGGGCGTCGTAGCGCTGGAGGTAGTCCACGCAGATGGCCTTTGGCTTGCTCACCTGAGCGAAGGCCTTGGCCCGGGTGACGATGTGGCTGAGCGTCCGGTCCTGATCGTAGATTTCGATGGGCAACGCCTTCACCTTGCCAAGCTCACGCTTGAAGGTTTCGATGTCGTCCATCGTGGCCCGCCCAGCGAGGATGTCGCGGAAGCTGATGCCCGTGGTGGTCTGGGCGAACAGCGGGGCCATCTGCTTGACAGGCATTTCACGGCTGAACAGCAGCACCTTCCCCTGCTTGCACCAATGCTGGGCAATCTGGCGGCAGCAGCTACTCTTGCCCATACCCGGACGGGCGGACAGGATGATGAGCTCACCGGGCTTGGCTAGGCCAAAGCGCCGGTTCCAGTCGGGCCACGGGAAGTCAATGCCCGTATCCTTGTCCGTGTACGTGCCGTCCTGAATGCGCCCAATCAGGGCAATGGCTTCGTCTGAGGCGTCAGCCAAGGTCACCTGCTTGGTGCCAGCGTGGTGCTTGGTGAGAAGGTTGTTCACCTCCAGCACGAAGGGCTCCACCCCGCCGCTATGGGCCAGCGTCTTCTCAGCCATCCGAGTGCAGGTGGAGTGCAGCTCCCGCATCACGTAGTGCTGACGCACCACGTCAATCCAATGGCTGAGCTGGGCCGTGGTGCAGACGAGCTGCGTCATCTCCACGAGGCCCGGGATGCCGCCCACTTCATCCAGCTTGCCCATCTTCTTCAGCTCCTCAGCCAAGGCATGAAGCTCAAGCGGATGGTTGTTCTTGTGCTGCCATTGGATGGCGCGCCACAGCTTGCGGTGCTGGGGCAGGTAGAAGCAGCCCTCGTCAATGCGCCCATCAATGGCCTTGGCCAAGGATGGCGGACCATCGAGCAGGATGCAGGAGAGGATGATGCGCTCGCCCTCCTCGCTATGCGGAAGGTCGGCGCTCATTACACCACCTCCTTTCGGGGGTCGTAGCTACGACGCAGACGCCACAGGACGCAGCAGGCCTGAAACCATTGCCACGCAATCTCCAGCTCAGCCTCCGTGTAGTGGATGACATCGACGCGACCTGGCTCTGTCTTGCTGACGTACACGTTGATGCCCTCGCGCTCCCAAGGATTGAGCCACGGGAACGCAGCGTGGTGGTAGGCCGCAATCTGGGCCTTGTGCGACATCTTCAGCAGCACGGGCTCACCCGGGGTCGTCTTCGTTGTCTTGAAGTCGAGGATGCCGTTGCGGACGCCGCGGAGGTAGCGCACGTCCGTGGTGCCCGCGTAGCCCATCTCCTTGCTGACGAGCACCACCTCGCGCTCGATCACCTCCAGCCCATCAAGGGCCAGCTTCTCCATCGCACCCTTGGTGGCGGCAGCCAAGACATCCATCCCATCCACCTGCTCGCCCGTCTCCATCGCCTTGTGGAAGGCGGTGCCAAACTGCTGGGCCTCCACCATCTCACGATCAGCCTCATCGCGGATGGCCTTCTTCCATTCCTCCGTAGTGGAGAAGGCGTCGGGCGTGAACTTCAGGCAGGCGTCCAGCAGACGCGACTGCTTGTAGCGCTCCAGCTCAGGGCTGTAGGCTTCGTTCAGGATGGAGGAAACGGAGGGCAGCAAGCCCTCCAGCCGCGCATCGCGGAGGGTGGTAGCCCTCTCGGTGCCCTTCTTCGTAAGCCGCGTGTGGCTGCTCTTACCGTCGCGTGTGTACCAATGTTCGCTCATAGTTGTTCTTGTGTTCGTGTCGTTGGTGATGCCCAAATCGGGCAAAGTAAAGCTATTTCTTTTGACTCATCAGGATTTCCGCCGCCTTGGAATAGTAGGTTGCTTCGTTGCGCGTGGTCTTGGGGCTGAATGGGCCGTGTCGCCAGATGTTTGCCCGAGTCCTAGGCGTGTCCCTCAGCTTGCGCTTCTGCACCCAATGCTGGGTGTAAAGCTTGAACAGGCGATAGGACCCGTCCATCGTGCCCCGCTCACGCAGGGAGACATCGTAGCCTGCACGCTTCAGGTCCTCCACTACGACAGGCTTGATCTGGGCAGGCCCGTAGGCGTCCCCGTTGCGAGCCTTGAGGTTGCCGCCACTCTCAATCTGCACGATGGCTTGGAACAGGGCGGCAAGGGCTAGCTCGCTCACGGCTTCACCTCCACGACTCGTGCCGCGTTCTTCGCCGCATCCGTATTGGGCAGGTGTATCTGCGTGAGAGCAGCCAGTTCAGACAGCCGCTCAACAAATAGGTCCAAATCGCAGATGTGCATCGTGGTGATGTCATCAGCCGCCGCTTCGTCAATTGGACGATTCATTGAGCGAGTGATCTCAAAGCACCCGTCCCACTTTTGGTACACCTTCCAATAGCCTTTGGGGCTTTCGGCGCAGAAGTGGGTTTCGCTCTTTTCGGTGATCTTCCAGCTCACGGCTTGGCCTCCCTCAGTTGCAGCGCATTCCACACGTTGGGGAATTGCTTGGCGAACACTTCACGAATGAGGCAGGCCAGCTCACGATGCTCCTTCTGCGTGTGCTCCGCGCAGCGTTGGTCGAAGTAGTGAATCCAGCTTCTGACATTTCCGGTCACGTACATCCGGGTGCGGGTGCAGAGAGGCAACACCATCCGGGCGGTCTCCTTGCTCACACCAGCCTCGATAAGGCGTTTGTAGACGCCGAAGATTGTGCTCACCGCCTCCTGCGCCTCCAAGCCCAGATCAGGGTCCTCGTGGATGTCTCCCGATGCCTGCCGGTTCTTCAGGTCTTGCCTGCGTAGCTCGATTGGCTCGAAATCGCCGCTGGTCGAATATCGTTGGCTATGCTCCTGAAATGTGAAGCTCCTATGCCTGAGAAGCTGGGCAGCAATAGCCCGGCTGGTCTCTACCTCCACAGTCATCGAGGCAGTCTCAAAGACCGACCAATGCCCGTGCCTGATGCAATAGGCAAGGAGGCGCGGAGCCGTCTCCGTGTTAAGCTGGTTGCTGGGATTGCTGACCCGAGCGCAGTATGCGATCAGATCGTCTGCGGTGAGGATGCCCTGCTCTATGAGGTCGGCAGAGGGCTGAGTGATGCTGACAAGTTTAGCGTTCACGGCTGCTCCTTTCGTGCGGCGTCAATGGCGGCGCGCTCCTTTTTCTGGGGGTCGTTTTCGGGCCAGTAGCCAACAACCATCCGCCTAGATTCCGCGACAATTCGGAACCGGTCCGCATCGGCAAGACGGCGGAGAGCGATTGCGTGAACGGTAATAGCACCGCTGTCGGTGACCATCGTGCCAGCGACTTGCCCGTTGTAATCGCGGAGCGCGGTGCCCGTGTGGCAATCCCGACGAGCCATATCCTCCAGCGCCTCAAGCAGCGCGGCGTTTTCGCGCTCCAGCTCGCGGGCAAAATCAGCCTGCACGAACTCCTCTCCTTCGTCTGGATTAAAACCAAAGAATTGTGCTTTCGAGTCGGTTTTAGGTGTGTCGCTCACGGCTGCTCCTTTCGTGCCTCAACGGCGGCTTTTAGGTTCTCGAACTTCTGAGGAGCCTCCGGCCAATTGGTGGACTCGCCCTCGATCTCGTAGTCCACATAAGCCTTGGCGGCTTCCACGATGGGCAGCAGCTCTGCGTACTCCCGAGCCATACGACACACTTCCCGCACCAGCGTCTCGTCGCTGCGATCCTCGGCGTTCTCACCCAGCACTACGTCTGCCATAGTAGCGAGATGCAGGCCTTGAAGGGCATTCTGGCGCTCCAGCTTTTCAATCAATGTCCGTAGGTGATGTTCTTGGTCGCTCACGGCTTCACCTCCTTGTCCCGCTTGTGCCACGGGTCAATGGCCAGCTCAATCGTCCCGTCAAAGTTGGTGACGATGTAGCCCTCCCTCACAATGCGCTCCCGCAGCACACAGAGCTCCTTCTGAAGGGCATCAATGGTAGTACGCAGGGACAGCTCCCGCGAGGCCCCTGCCCCATTGCAGATGGCCTGCTGCTCCAGCTCATCACGGAGAAGCTGGTTCTCACGCTCAAGCTCCTCCGCAAAGGAGGCCTTCACCCGTGCAGGGCGCCCCGTTTGCAGGATGTCCAGCCGTGCCTTGTCCGTTCTCGGTGTGTCACTCGTGGTCGTCATAGTCAGGTCCGTTCTTGCTTTGAATGATTACGCCAATGTTCACGCCAATGGCGAAGCACAGGATGCAGAGGAGCAGCGTCATAGCATCCCCTCCGCCTTGGCCGTCTTGATGCAGCGGGCAACGTGCCGCGCCGCCATCCGCATCGACTTGCGCTCCTCGTCCTTCACCCACCCCGTCGCGTATTGCGCGTTCGTCCGATGGGTGAGGGCCTTGGCCGTCCAATAACCCAACGAGTGGATTGGATTGGCCAGCAGCTTCCAGCGTATGCTCTGTGTGTTTATGTTCTTTGTGTCCATAGGAGAAAAAAAGAGGGGGAGTGTCGGCTCCCCCTCACAGGTTCAGAATGGCACGTCTTCGTCAACACCATTCCCACCGCTTTCCGTGGCGGCTTCCGTAACTCCCGCACCCGTGCGGGCTTTGTACTCGTCAGAGGCCGTGATCTTCGCCCCAATCCACTCGGGCAAACCCTTCGGCAGCGTAATCGGGCCACTCTCCGGGATGTCGTACAGGATGACATCGTTCACCGGCTTGATCGGCTGCATCCCCTTCACCAGAGGAATCACCCCCTGAATGCGGGCATACACCCGGCTAGGGTCAGCCTTCCCCGGCTTATGCACCACGTTGAGCTGGCAGTTCGCCCCAAGGATGTTCTTCAGGTCGAACGCATTGAGCTCATCCGCCGTGAACGGACGCCCCCGCCAGCTCTCCAGCACGCCTCGCAGCGTAGCCTTCTTGCCGATGGACATCGTGTACTCAGACGAGATGATGCGCGGCTTCACCCCATCCGGCGTGCTGATGGTCTCATGCGGCAGCTCCCACATGAGCATCACCTTCCGGCTGGGCCGGAATTGCGGGTTGCCGGGGTCCTGCGTCCCCAGATCAATGACGGCATAGCACACCGCCTGATGAACCCCGGCGGGCACCGGGTCGATTCCTTTTCCTTCGGTTCCTTTTACGATTGGCATGGTTGTTGTTGGTTGTGGTTTAGTTATTCCCCTTGGAGGGGAAAATGTTGTGCTCAATCTCAATGCCCGCTTTCTCACGGGCCTTCTTGAAGAAGGCAAGCAAACCCTTGCCCATCTCCATCACCTCCTCCTGCTCCTTGCACTCAGGCGCAGGGGTCACTTCCATGAGCCGCTCAAGGAAGATTTCCACGGCAAAAAACTGTGACGCAATGGCCATCACATCTTGGTTGTTGATGGAGAGCTCAGGGCTCTCCGTTTGGTTGTCGATGTTGTTCTTCATCGCCAACACCAAATCACTTTTCAGTTTCTCCTTCAAGTTTTTTCTTTAGGAGTTTCGCTTCGCCCTTACACTTGCCGACTTACGCTCTACTTTCGCTCCGCTACAGGACGCTGGTGCTGATGCAGGAACACGGGGGCATAGTTCACCCATTGCTGGGTGAAACACACGCTGTCTGCCGAGAGGCGAGGTAGCCGGGTGCTGCCGCCACGCTGGTAGGCCATTGCCCGTGGTTATTCGGCACGTTCACTCCCGAAGGAGCCAACATTAAGGGGAGTTGGTAAAGTCGTCAGGCTCCCCGCCAGTAGGCCCAAGAACCGCCTTGCACAGGTCGGAGCCAGACCAATTCCTTCTCTATCCTAAGAAAAGGAAAACCCCATCACCCGCTAGGCAGATGATGGGGTTCCCATGGATTCGACATATCCATGGGTGGCTCTGACTATGACGACAAAGAACAACTGACAGGACACACCTTACCAGCAGCTAGGGGTAGGTCAAGCAAGGATTCAAAATAATTTGCCCCCGGCAAAGTGCTGGCCCGTCCCGATTGTGGCTAGGGGTGAGCCAGAAAGCGGCTAGGGGTAGGGCAGGGTGCCCCGCCCCGGGCAGGCGCCCGGCAAAGCCGGGCCCCGCCGGGCCCCTGCCCGGCCCCTCCCCTCCCCTTCCGCCCCCGGCCCCCCTCCCCGGCCCCGCCCGGGCCCCCGCCCCCGGGCCCCCCGGCCCCCCGGCCCGGGCCCCCGGGCCCTCCCGCACCC
>Ga0255169_1000242_pt1 | contig 26657 bp, 22 predicted proteins | sample Atl_Miss_RepC_8d_FD_183179 | JGI IMG/M metagenome (GOLD analysis project Ga0255169, IMG submission 183179) | Freshwater microbial communities from Altamaha River, Georgia, United States - Atl_Miss_RepC_8d | ecosystem: Environmental > Aquatic > Freshwater > River | place: USA: Georgia | collected...
GTCAGCGCCCGCAGCCATATGAGCATGAGCGAGCGCCACAGCCAACCTCCTGCTCATTTAACCCGCGCACCAGAAGAGCATATCCGCAGCGCCACACCAGCCAAACTAACGGTACCCGAGGCCCGCCAACGGCGCCTTGGCTTGCTCAAGCGCCTTATTCCCTAACTGCGCCTCCAGAACCCTTGCCATTTCTGACGGATTCTCTATACCCATACCCGGCTGCCCGCGTGGTGAAATTGGTAAACACAGGGGACTTAAAAGCATGTATGAGTTTATGTAATTTCAACTATTAACACGATTAATCAATATGTTATGCATTTACACAGTCTTGCCGAAGTGTTACACATTACTTACACAATTTGCACATATTAGCCCTGTGCAATGCGAGGCCGTGATGAAAGCAGAACAACACCAACTGATGGGCGGCAAGCTGCACATCTACCGCCGTGAGAATAGCAGCAAGTGGCAATGCTCGACCTTCCTTCAGGGCCGCAACTGGCGGCAATCAACTGGCGAGGAAAGTCTCTCCCTCGCCAAAGAGATTGCCGAGGACTGGTACCTCACCCTGAAAGGCAAAAGCCATGCAGGCGTGCTTGAGGAAAAACTCAAAGGCAAGAAATTCAAGGAAGCCGCAGCAAAGTTTCTTGAGGAGCTGCCTGTTCTGACACAAGGACAGCGCGGCAAGACCTATATCAAAGAACAGGAAACACGGCTAAATGCAATTATCCTCCCCTTCATGGCAGAGCGCTACCTATCAGACGCGGCTGCAGCGATTTCTGAATTTCGCATGCACCGCGCCAAGAACTGTAAAACCGGCAAGCCCCCGTCGCGCAGCACATTACACAAGGACATCGTTCTGATCAGGCAAGTATTCAAAACAGCCAAACGATATGGATGGATAGACCACCTGCCCGACTTTTCCGTACCATATAAAACATCAGGAAAAGTCACTCATCGAGCTTGGTTTTCCCCTACAGAATACAAGCAGCTTTACGAAGCCACGCGTGAGCGGGCCCGCAATCCGCGCAAGGAGCGTTGGCGCACAGCTAGCGAAAACATGCACGACTTTGTGCTGTTCATGGTGAATACAGGCCTCAGGCCAGATGAGGCCCTTCGCCTAGAATTTCGAGACGTTGCAGTCGTAACAGACAAAGCAACGGGCGAACGCATCCTCGAAATCGAAGTTCGCGGCAAGCGTGGTGTTGGCTACTGTAAGAGTATGCCTGGCGCAGTGACACCTTTCCTGCGCCTGCAGAAACGCAACAGCAGTAAAGAGACCGACAAACTGTTTCCGAGTTTGCAGCGGGAACTGTTTAATAACATCCTTAATGAACTGAACCTCAAAACTGATCGGGATGGTCAGCATCGCACGGCATATAGCCTGCGCCATACGTATATCTCAATGCGCCTCATGGAAGGCGCAGACATCTACCAAATCGCCAAGAATTGTCGAACAAGCGTGGAAATGATCGAAAAATTCTACGCTTCACACATCAAGAACATGATCGACGCGTCGGCGATCAACGTCCGACGGGCTAAACCGTTTAAGACTTCCGCCAAACTATTGGGCAAAAAAAGCCTTACAGACTAGCTTCTTAACAGTTTTGCCTTGGCAACCTATTAGCTGATTGATATAGCTTTATAAAGTGCGCGGGCGTGGCGAAATTGGTAGACGCAACGGACTTAAATAATTGAGTGCCCTCTTGGAAACTTGAGGTGCAGAACTGCTCAAATTCGGGGAACCCTGAAATGGCAATCCCGAGCCAAGCCCGGAAACGGGAAGGTGTAGAGACTAGACGGGCAGCACCTACGGCGAAAGCTACGGTGAAGGGATAGTCCAGACCACAAACGTCCCTTGGGACGGCGGCGAAAGCCGAAGTGGTACGAAAATCCGTAGGGCTAATAACCCGTGCCGGTTCGATTCCGGCCGCCCGCACCACCTCCCCCAACCCTCATAAAAAGTGCAATATTAACTTATAGGCACATTATCTTCTGGAAATTGCATACCCAGAATTTGTATGTCTGGCCATCATGCAACTGCGGTGGCGTACATTGTCGTTCTGGTTCTGCCTTGTGCTGGGCACAGGCGGCATTTGGTACTGGTCGTACTCAGAAATGCTGCCCCAGCAGTTCCGCTTCAATCAACCGGCACCTCAAGAAAACCAGATATTTATTGAGCAGCGGGCACGTTACGTTGAACGCGAACGTACTGATCCTGAGTTTCACGCGCTGATGGAGCGCACGCGCGAAGAGTTTCGCGAAGCCGCACGCAACAAACAACCAGAACCGCCACTGCCTTGGTATTGTAAGGGGCCAATAGAGTTACGTTGCAAGCTGTTTCTCGATTCAACTTCTCAAACCCAATCAGATGTGATGGGAGCTGCTATTGCGGCAGCCATTCTCAATCTAATCTGGATTAGCATAATTCTAAAATTCCATAGGAAGGCAAAGGAGCCAAACGCACAAGTCCTCGGCTCGGCTGGTTTTGCCACCATTAAGGAACTCGGCGCAGCACAGAAGAACGCCCGTGGCGGCGGCACCGTCGTTCTGGGCAAAGTGGGAGGAAAGCTCCAGACCTATAACAGTGATAAACACGTTTTAATGATCGTCGCCAACCGCAGCGGCAAAGGCGTTAGCTACATTCTGCCATCCTTACTGAGTTATCAGGGCTCAGTGTTTGTGACTGACCCTAAAGGCGAGAACGCCAGTATTAGTGCAAAGTATCGTGCCACACTTGGCAAAGTCTGTGTCATAGACCCGTGGGGTATCACACAGGGCGAAGCCAAACAATACCGGACGAACTTTAATCCACTTCGCATCCTTATCCAGCACGGGGAAGAACGGCTCTATGCCGATGCACAAGCGCTGGCTGGGGCCATGATTGTCGCCTCTGGTGATCAGCGTAACGACCACTGGAACCAAAGCGCAGAGCAGTTATTAACTGCCATCATTGCCCATGTCTGCACCGCCCCAGATATTGCGCAGCGCGATATTGTTACTGTGCGCAATCTGCTGATGCATAACTTCTTCCCGGAGATTGACCCGGAAACCAAGGAAGGCAGCGGCACCAGTACGCTTGAACGGATGATGGCTAACCCGGCCTGTAACAATAATATCGCTGCGGAAGCAGCAGCGCTTTGGAATACGCCAGAGAATGAACGGGGCGGCATTATCTCATCCGCCCGCAAGCAAACTCAGTTTCTTGACGAACCCCATCTGGCAGAGTCCCTGCGCGATGGCAAAAGCCAGATCGACTTTGCTGACTGGAAGCGCGGAATCATGTCCTGCTACCTCTGCGCCCCAGCCCCCTATGTTGAGCGCTACGCCCGCTGGCTGCGTGTTGTCATTACCTCGGCGATGGACAGCATGATCCGCGAGCTGTCCCCGCCGCCACTGCCAGTGCAGTTTATTCTGGATGAACTGGCCTTCCTAGGCCGTTTACCAGTCGTTGAAGCGTCTTTTGGCCTGTCCGCCGGGTATGGCGTACAGGTCTGGGCAATTTTTCAGGATATTGGCCAGATGCGCGACCTTTATAAGGAGCGCGCACCTACTTTCTGGAACAACGCTGGAGTACGTATTGCCTTTGCCGCACATGACCATGATACGGCGGAATATATCGGTAAACACCTCGGCACTGCCACAGTTACCACAACAAGCGTGAACAATTCTGGGCAGAGCTACAGCCAGCATGCCCGGCCTTTGCTCAACCCTGATGAAGTGAGCCGTACCTATGCCCGCGAGACGGGCAAGGCGCTTATCTTCCTAGATTCTATCAAACCCCTAGAAGTAAATCGTGTATTCCACTTTGTGGATGAACCTTTCCGCTCTAGAGCGGAAAAGATAGAAGCTTAACAGCTGCACATACATAGTTTCAGAAATGCTATGGGATTTCACCCCTCGCGTCGCAAGGGTCTTTGATAAACGTCACCAGCCGTTTCCCCAACCTTCCTCCACTGCATTCCGTGCAGGTCGGGTGATACCCCTCGGCTAATGCCGCCCTTTGCGTTTGCTAGCCCCACCCTCGGCGGGAGCCAAGGTTGCATCGACGCAACCGACACTCACTGAGGAGTTAATAACATGACCAAACTATACGCACAGCCCTATGACATCAGCGCCAGCGGCTTCTATTTTGAGACAGTGGAAGAATACAACACACAGGCCAGCAAGCTCAAGAATTCCTACGGCCAGCCGGTTGAAGAGTTCGAGTTACAATTTATTGATGGTGAAGGCATCGATGCGGCTTTGTTCAAGGCGCTTGGCGTTCATCAAGGCAATTTCCCGTCTTATCTCGAAGCAGTCGCAGAGTGGAGTGACGATGAGAAAATCAAGGTCATTATCGCTGTTGGCGAAGCTGGATATAAGTTTAATCTGGGCGAGGACGCACCCGAGCAATTCGATATTGACCTGTATGAGCTGGACAGTCTGAAAGACTTGGCAGAGCAGTTTGTTGAAGACGGCCTGTTTGGTGAAATTCCCGCCAACATTCAAAACTATCTAGACTATGAGGCAATCGCCCGCGACTTGGGCATGAACTACAGTGAGATAACAATTAATGGCATAAACTACATTTACCGGTGCGACTAAACCCGCATATTGGATCCGACGAGCTGATCAGGAAAACACCTGATCAGCTCTCTCAAATCAAGAAAACAGGAAGTCAGTACTATCCAACACTGTCTTACTAGTACCAGTAAGTGTGAATATGACATTACCGCCCAAACTTATGGTAGCACCATTTGCAGAATCCGCAAATGTCAAGCTGCCATAGCTCGCACCGGTACCGAGTAGACGGATCTTGTCAGAACCGTTCTCAAAGTCGGCAATGGTGTCGTTACCGCCGCCAGTGCGCCAGATATACTGGTCGGCACCCGCCGCACCGAATATCCAGTCATTACCCGCACCGGCATCAATCACATTGGCTCCGGTACTGTTATAGATAAAGTCCGCAAATGCTGAGCCCTTAATGTATTCAATACCAGAGAGTGTATCTGTACTGCCAAAGCCATCCTTGACTTGGTTACCCGACAGAGCAACACCATTTAATGTCTGCGCACTAGAACTATTATTAACCAGAACGCCTGCTATAGAAGTGCTGTAATCAGCCGTGTCATTACCTGCAGCACCGGTAATAGTGTCATTACCAGCGCCGCCGACGAAAGTTTCATCAGCACCACCGCCGTAGAACCAGTCTGCCTGTGCAGAACCCACGACACTCTCGATACCAGATAGAACATCCGTGCCACCAAGACCGTCGACAGCCCGCAACGAAGCGACTGCTGTGCCATTAAGGGTCTGGCTACTCGTGCTCAGATTGACCAATACCGAGCCTGTAGAGACCGTGAAGCTGATCGTGTCGATACCAGAGCCACCGGTGAGCGTATCACTGCCAGCGCCGCCGATGAGTGTATCATCACCATTGGCACCATTAAGGTTATCAACACCGGCACCGCCATCAAGAATATCGTTTGTAGCACTGCCTACCATCCAGTCAGCCTGCGCCGACCCTACAATCTTCTCAATGCTCGAAAGTACATCAGTACCACCAAGACCATCAACTGCACGCAATGCAGCTACGGCCGTTCCATTCAATGTCTGACTGGTAGTGCTGAGATTGGCTAGGACAGAACCTGAGGATGTCGTGAAGCTGATCGTATCAATACCGGAACCACCGGTCAGCGTATCATTACCGGCACCACCGATAAGTGTATCATCACCATTACCGCCATTAAGATTATCGTTCCCTGCCCCACCATCAAGAACATTAGCAGCATCGCTGCCAACCATCCAGTCAGCCTGGGAGCCACCAAAAACATTCTCAATGTTGCTGACAGTATCCGTACCAGACAGGCCATCTTGTACTGTACCGGCCGCCACAAGCGTGCCATTGAGGGACTGACTGGTGGTAGCAAGATTAGCAAGCACACTGCCAATGGACGTAGAGTACAGAATCGTATCGACGCCAGAGCCGCCATTAATAGTGTCGTTTCCTGCCCCACCCAGGAAGCTCTCATCAGCATTACCACCAGAAATAGTATCGGCTAGGTTTGTACCGATGACGCTCTCGATGTCGACCAGCGTATCAGTGCCAGACAGGCCATCAGCTGCTACGCCAGTTGAAAGATTGACATTAACTGCCACTGCTGAGCCGCTATAATCAATTGTATCATTGCCAGCGCCGCCATTAATATTGTCATTCCCAGCGCCGCCGATAAACGTCTCAGCGGTGTTGCCGCCGTAGAACCAATCATTCTGAGCAGAACCGATGACCTTCTCAATTCCCGACAGCACGTCAGTACCACTCAGTCCGTCAGCAGCATTCAGCGATGCAATAACAGTACCATTTAGTGTCTGACTGACCGCGCTAAGATTAACCAACACGCTTCCCGTAGATGACGTGTAACTGATCGCATCAACACCATATCCGCCAACCAGTGTATCACTACCGACACCGCCGATGAGAATATCATCACCATTACCACCATCGAGAGAATCATTCCCTAGGTCGCCATCCAGGATATTGCTAAGATCACTACCGACCATCCAGTCAGCCTGAGCGCTACCAATCACGTTCTCAATATTGCTAACTGTATCCGTACCGGACAAGCCATCACGCGCAGTACCAGCAGCCACGGCAGTGCCATTCAGGGTCTGGCTAATAGCACCCAAGTTGACGAGCGCACTCGCAGTAGAAGTGGTGAAAGAAATTACGTCAATACCAGAGCCACCATTAATAGTATCGTTACCGGCACCGCCCAGGAAGGTCTCGGCAGCATTCCCCCCAGTTATGATATCTGCAAAGCTTGTCCCGATGACACTCTCAATACCGACAAGTATGTCTGTGCCAGACATGCCATCTGTTGCTGAGCCAGTGGAAAGATTGATGCTAGCCGCAGCAGCTGATCCACTATAATCCACTGTATCAAAACCCGCGCCACCATCGAGGGTGTCATTGCCTGCACCTCCTGAAAGCGTATCATTGCCGAGACCACCCATAAATGTCTCATTGGCTGACCCGCCATAAATCCAGTCATTCTGAGCAGAGCCTACAACTCTCTCAACACTAGAAAGTGTGTCGGTACCGCCCAGACCATCTACAGCCCGCAACGATGCTACGGCTGTTCCATTCAGGGTTAGACTTGATGTGCTCATATTCACTAATACAGCACCCGTAGAGGTTGCAAAGTTGATAGTATCAACACCGGAACCGCCAGCTAGCGTATCACTACCAGCCCCACCAATAAGGGTATCATCACCATTACCACCATCAAGCGAGTCATTGCCCGTCCCACCATCCATAATATTCACGGCATCACTACCAACTATCCAGTCGGCTTGCGAACTGCCAGTAATATTTTCAATGTTGCTGACAGTATCAGTACCAGACAAACCGTCACGTACCGTTCCTGCGGCTACAGCTATTCCATTCAATGTCTGACTAGTAATACTTAAATTAGCCAGCACGCTGCCAGTAGACGTTGTGAATAAAATTATATCTACACCAGAGCCACCATTAATGATGTCATTACCGGCACCGCCAAGGAATGTCTCATCAGCACTGCCACCAGTAAAGGTGTCGGCTAGCGCCGTACCAATAACCCCCTCAATACCAATTAGCGTATCAGTACCACCCAGACCGTCAGTTGCCGTGCCGGTTGAAAAATTAACCATAACAGCAGCTGTTGATAGGCTGTAATCAGCAGTATCTATACCAGCGCCGCCATCAAGAGTATCGTTACCAGCTCCTCCTGAGAGCCTATCATTGCCAAGACCGCCAATAAGAGTCTCGCTTGCTGTACCACCATAGATCCAATCATTCAATGAAGTGCCAAAGACTTTCTCAATGCTTACCAGACTGTCAATTCCTGACATCCCATCAATTGCCGTTAATGCAGCAACAGAACTACCGCCAAGTGTCTGCGCAGAACTTCCAAGATTGACGAATGCAGCTGATGAAGACGTAGAGTAATCAGCAGTATCAATACCGGCACCCCCATCCAAAGTATCGTTACCGGCGCCTCCAATTAATACGTCATTACCGTAATCACCAAGTAGATTGTCGTTACCGGCATTTCCATCCAGACGATTATCGCCAGAACTGCCAAGTACAGTATCAGCCATACTTGTGCCTGTGATGTTCTCAACATTTAAAAGTGTTTCTCTCAGCGTAACGTTGCCTCCTGCGTATGCTGTACCGGAAGACAAGACATAGCCATTAAGAGTTTGCGTAATGGCGCTCATATTCACGCTAATGCCATTTATATCTGTAGTGAATTCAACGGTATCAACACCGTAGCCACCATCAATGGTATCTCCTCCACCTAAGCCAGAAATTACATCGTCACCCGCGCCACTTGAGAGAAAATTCTTACTATACGAGCCAGTGATAAAGTCATTAAATGCAGAACCTGTCACATTTTCGATTTTGTTCAAAGTATCAGTTCCGGCATAACCATCTTTTACAGTACCTGCGGCTACAGTAACACCGCCCAAGACCAAAGCGGCTGAACTTAGATTAGCCTTAATTCCAGTTGGATCAGCAGCATAATCAGCCGTATCTGCATCAAGATCACCATTCAAGAAGTCGTCACCAGCGCCGCCGACTAACGTATCATTACCATACCCAGTGTTGATGGAATCGTTACCATCTCCACCTGAAGCAAAGTCATCTCCCGTACGAGTACTTATGCTATCGTTACCTGCCCCACCCAAAACCACGTCGTTGCCGCGGAAGGTTTCAATTACATTGTCCTCACCGCCACCTTGAACATAAGTATCTGAGAACCAGGCGCCACACACCCATTCCATACTGGTGAATGTATCCTGAGTTCCAAATCCATCAAAAGCCTGATATGCTCCCACAGTGATCCCACCCAGCAAAACGGCATTTGCAGAAATATTGATTCGGACCACGCCGGGAGAATCAAAGTAGCGAAGCTCGTCTATACCACCCAAAGTGCCAGCCATTGTGTCATTACCTTGGCCGCCCCAGAACTTAGTCGACGTATTGGCTGCGATCAGAGTGTCATCACCAGCACCACCCGCAAGTTCGCCGCTATTGACAGTACCTCCATATATAGTGTCGTTATAGGCAGAGCCTTTAACATAGTAGACACCGGAAAGTGTATCTGTTCCAGCCATGCCATCTTTTGCCGTATTGTTAGCAACAACTACGCCATTGATAGTTTGGGATGCGCCTGACAGATTTACAAAAACGCCAGATGTCGCATCTGAATAATCAGCACCAGCGGCCTGAATGTAATCATTGCCAGCTCCACCGCGCATATACCAACCGCCGAAGCCCCAGGAACCCGTACCGCCTACAAGCACATCATCACCAGCACCGCCAGCTACTCCCTCAATGCTGGAAAGAGTATCTTGGTCTAAAATTGTATTATTATTTGCCAGATCTCGAACACTTACGTGATTAGCAGCGATAGTGACACCATTAAATGTGCCCTGAGACCCTGTGAGATTGGCAAATACCCTACCAGTCCAATCCACATAGCTGGCTGTATCATTACCATTGCCACCATTGAGAGCATCTGTGCCGGCACCACCTACCAGAATATCATCGCCCTCACCTGCATTGATTGTGTCTGCCCCAGCGTAACCATAGAAGGTTTCATTCGGCGAGCTATCATAGCCGACAGGGAGCGACTGCGAGCCATTTGATATGCTATTATCAACGACCGCATAGACACCCGTCAATGTGTCATTGCCAGATGTGCCTATAACCGGCACTTCTAGGCGAGCAAGATCAAATCTAGAGCCATCACTGAATTCAATAAATTCGATGCGGTTAACGTTAGAAGAGCCGCTTGTGTACTGCCCCTGAACTTCAACCTGATCAATACCGTTAGGATGTTTGATAAACAAAGACGTACCGACACGACTAAACTGAAGTTGCGAAGCAGTAACCCCGTCCCAAACCCTGATAACATCTCCTTTATCATCGCCCAGACCATCTGCACGCTCACCGTCACGAATAATATCCTGACCAAGACTGAGCACATACGTATCGTTGCGCGAATTTCCACTTAAAATGTCATTTCCATTACCACCGTTAAGGCGATCACCACCATTTCCGCCATACAGAGTGTCGTTACCGGCATTGCCTAACAGAGAATCCAAACCGTCTTCGCCATAAATAGTGTCATCGCCATCGCCTCCCTCTAGCGTATCATGTCCAAACCATCCATGAATCTCATCATTACCGGCACCGCCACGGACATAATCTTGATCATTCCCACCAGAAAGATAGTCATTTCCATCTCCGCCATCGACAGTATCATCACCATCTCCGGCATAAATTGTATCAATTCCATTCCCACCAGTTATAGAGTCATCACCGGCCCCACCATCTAATGAATCATCTCCCTCACCTCCAGAAATTATATCATTTCCAGCCTCACCACTTAGGCTATCATTCCCAGCCCCACCAGTAATAGTGTCCCATCCGTTCTGACCAAAAATAATGTCAGCACCATCATTACCAATCATGACGTCATCACCATCACCGCCGCGGAAATAGTTATTCTCCGCATTAGCACTCATAACGTCGTTACCAGCCCCGCCCAGAATCTCGGTTGTTCCAATCACGTTAATGGTCTGAGATCCAAAACTGAAGCCAAGCTGCGCCAAGGATTTGCCAGTTGATGTAATGGCTGTAGCCAATTCATCATTCCAGCTGTCTGTAGACTGGCGCATGGCAAACGCATACATCGACAAGGCATCCTTGATACCCTGCCAATACACTGTTGCACTAGCCGCATCTGCCGGTGCCGCCGCCGCCAGTGATGTAAAGTTAACTGCACCTACCAGAGGACCTGTATCCATATTGACGGATAAGCCAGTGAGAATGCCTGCCACCTTCGGAGCCAGAATACGACCCAGCAATGCGTCTGAAATCAGAACCCATGCTTGCTGTGCATCAACGGCATCCGCTAATGCTGGCGGATTATCGACACCAAAATATTTGTTCAAAAACTTATAAAGATCAGCATCGTTAGGCAGAGCTGTCCCGGCATTCCAGCTCGGGCTGGAAATACCTGCCCAACGCTGCAAAATTTCAGCCACATCCTGCCGCAAATTAGTCCAATCACTTAAACTACGGCCAAGCAGGCTTTGAACCTCAGTTACTAACGCTGAATCCTGCATCATACTGATACGCAGATCAGGTAGATCGCCATAGCCCTTGAGGTTGGGCAGCGTGGCAGGCATGCCTGTGGGCACGATGTTACCCACATATTCCGAGATGAAATTATCATATTTGAACCACGCATCGACAATGCTGCCAGTGCTGGTATCAGTGCGGGTGAAGGTACTGGTGGAAGTAATGGTGTTGCCCGCATTATCCACATTCACGCCGGTATAATTCAGATTAATAGACGCAATGTTTTTCTGTGCGAGAGTGAACAGCTCGCCCGCATCAGTACGCCCATCTTCATTTACGTCCTGCCAGATACGCAGGTTTGAAAAGTTTGCATCACTGCTGCTGATTTGGCCGTCGCTGTTGCTATCCAGTGTCTTCAGCACCAGAAAACCGTCAGTCGTTTTCGTACCAAACAGCTCGCTGGTATTGTCAATTTTTCCGTTGCCATTCTTATCCCATGCAAGCAGGCCGTCATCTCCCTTGACCCAGCCGGTGCGCTCGGCCAGCTGATCCCCATCAAGATCAAATCTAGCCCATGAATACTGGAGTTGCTTCAACTCGATGCCGTCATTATCCAGATCGACCACAAGCGGAGAAGATTTAGCCTTACCTGATCCCGACAGCAAGCCGTCCGAATTACCACCCCAGCCATTACTCCCTCCGCCGTCAATTTTATCGTTAATTGGTGCCTGCGAGTCCTCCTCACCATCATCATACCCAACAATAGACCCGACACGGAACTTTTCATTGGTATTCGGCGCTGGCGACGCCCCACCCGGGGCTTCATACACCTCCACCGCGCCACCCGGGCCAATCACGGTAACGTGTGTGTCATCAGCAAAGTTATACGTATAGGCACCATCCGAATAAGTACCATCGTCCTGTTTTCTCGCACCCTTCAGAATGCTGCCGTTCCACACCGCCGTATCCACCGCCTCAAGGTCGGTGATGGTATCGCCATCACCGACTTTAAATGTATCGGCTCCACCGCCTCCGGTCATCTCGTCATCGCCTAAACCGCCATAGAGAGTGTCCATATGGTTGCCACCAAAAAGGCGATCGTTGTGATCCCCTCCTGTCAAAGAGTCGTATCCCTGACCTCCGATTAGAACCACACCGTTGCTTGCATATGGTGCCAGCTTTGGCATATCTGCCACTTGGGACGCACTAACAGTGTCTTCAGCGTTAGAACCGTATATGATAGGCCTATTTTGATCATCGAGAAATTTCGTAATGCCAGAAGTCCATAGCTGGTCAACTATTTGGCCAATATCCTGATTAAGCTTAACTAAATCCAATCCATCCCAAGCCTGCATTTTTAATAGATCTGCAAAATAGCTAGCCCCATTATATGTTGTATGGGCGATAGAATTTAAGTTCGTCCAATTAAACAGAACCGTCCTTCCGATTCCGGATGGGTCTATAGAAGGTTCGTTTAGTGCGTTGCCAATTTCTGCTAACCAACTAGAGGAAGTAAAATCAAAATTATCTGGGACAGAAATATTCGTGTTGGGTACTACCGCAAAGTTATCAATTCGTCGCTCACCATTTCCCAACACAACAAAGCTCGCATCATCTACAATTTTATACGCCCCAGAGTTGTATATATAGGTACGTGCCGCGTAATCATCCACGCTATCCTGATAATCCATTTGCCTAAGATTTAAACCATAACTTGTTAACCCTAACATAGCTGCCACTTGCGATTTAGTGTAAGTGCCGGGAGGCAATATACTGGTATCAGCTGTAAAAAACTGATTTACCAATTCAAACTGCCTGCCTATAGCAAAACGGCCGCCTCCAGTAGACATAAATTCTACCGCGTCAATATTAACCGCTGATGTTGCCGTATCTGGTCGAATAATATCTGGAGATAAAAGATCTGGTACGGAAGATTGCCCATAAAGATAACGACTTGTGATTTCGCTTGCAGTTGGATTAGTCATTTTTAATTTTCCCCCTCAGAGTTTTTATAAGCCCGCAACATACGCGGAGAGCTTGAATATAAAAGACCACAATTCGAAATGTATTGCTCGCCGTGAACCAGCCGAACACTAGACGACCCGTCCGGATTTCTGTACGCAATCTTGTAATCTCCGACAAAAACTCCTCTGATACGCCCCTCAATGGCATCCATAAAAGATGGCGGTGGCACTTCATGCGATCCAGTAGTGACTACATGGCAACAATCAGGATTCGCTGCTAAAAACGCCTCTGGAGTACCGTATGGAATTGTTGGAACAGCTTGACCGCTTTCCCCAGCCCCAATCAACCCAAGAGAGTCAATTTGAAAAACCGCGCGGCGCACAAGTTCGGTTTCAGTAAGAAATTCCATGTCTGTAAAACAGAAACCGCCAAATTGAAACGATGCTGGGCCAACGGCAAAGACAAATATAATTAGAGAACATACTTTTATCATTCCGCGCATTTCATCACCTCCGACACAACATCCTTCTGCGCCAGCGTGAACAGCTCGCCTGGATCGGTGCGGCCATTTTCGTTAACATCCTGCCAAATGCGCAGATTCGAGAAGTTTGCATCACTGTTGTTAATCACGCCATCGCTATTACTATCGAGCGTCTTGAGTATGACAAAGCCATCTGTCGTCTTTGTACCAAACAGCTCGCTGGTATTGTCAATTTTTCCGTTGCCATTCTTAACCACTAGTTTTTGGGAACTATTCTGCATGAACATCACCCCCTGCCCCACTACCTGAATTCTTTCCGCCGCGCTCTCATAACCGTCGTCCAAAACGGGCTCGCTCGCCATCATACCCTTCTCTCTAATGCTCATGCCGCAGAGTAAGAGTCAACGCACCATCGCCTGTGTGGATTGAACTTCCTGTGGATAATGAATGAAGGGACAATCAACGAGTAATCATTGTAAAAAATGCAGCACTAATTCTTAGCTGGCCCTGCTTCGCCCCTGCGTGTACGCAGGTGTGCATGAGTGGAATTATAACCTGCATAAATCCCATACAATGAATTGTGTCCTAGCTCTCGCTGTACTTGAGTAAAAGTCACATATTCCAATAACGCCTCCCAAGCCCCCCTCATCTTGACCTAGCCAAGCCTCTGAGATAGCTATTACAGAATAGGTTCTGTAGCTGTAGCAAGTTATGCGCGCGGGGCACGCGCAGCGCGGCCAGCCAAAGGCAATTTCGCGCAACTTGGCAAGGGAGGTGGGGCAAAATGTTGATCCAATCGCCACGCGAATTGCTCTCAAATTTCGCCGCCCCCGTCCCGTTGCATCCCTCCCCCAAGCTGGTGGCAACCAGCGCCAGAAACGTGCAGGCGTTTCCAAACCTTCCCTGTGACCGTGCAGGCGGTCAATCCCTGAGGGCTGGCAAAGGGCCAGCCAGCCGCCGGAGGTAGCCATGAGCGGCCAGTTGCCGAAGGCATCTGCTGGTGCGAAGCCGGAACAGGTTCCGGCAGCTCCCAAGCCCACCCGCTCAGGTAGCCAAAACCGGCAGCGCAAACGCCACATTAAGGTTCACCTCTCCGAGGGTGAATATGCGGCGGTAGAAGACCGGGCCAACCGCTCAGGCCTCAGCCTGTCCAGCCTTGCCCGCACGGCCCTGCTGGGCGCAGAGGTGCCGGTTACGCGCAGGCCCCCGGTCGAGAAAAAGCTGCTGGCCCAAGCACTGGGGCAGCTCGGCAAGCTGGGCAGCAATCTTAACCAGATCGCGCACCGTACCAACCAAGGGCGGGAGCCGCTGGCCGAGTTGGTCGAGGCGGAACTCGCCGAGCTGCGGGTGGTGCGCGATACCATCATGAAGGCACTGGGCCGTGATCATTAAGACTGCCCAAAACCCTAACGCAGGGGCGATCTTCCGCCACCTAACCCGCCTCGACCATAATGAGCGGGTGGACGTAGCCCAGCTACGCGGCGTGGTGGCGGAGGGGTTTCAGGAGGCCTTGGCCGAGATGGAAGCGGTTGCTTGCGGCACCCAGTGCGAGAAGAATTTCTACCACGTCAGCGTCGCCATTCAGGATCACGAGCGGTTGAAACGTGAGCAATGGCTGGATGTCGCCGAGCGGATTGGCCAAGAATTCGGGATTGAGGATCATGCCCGCGCCGTGGTGTTCCACGTTAAGGACGGCAAAGAGCATATGCATGTGGTCTTCAGCCGAATTAACCCAGAGACCATGAAAGCGGCCCACCTCTCGCATGACTATCGCCGCGTCGTCCGGCTGGCGCGGGAGCTAGAGCAGGAACTGGGGCTAGAGCCTGTGCTAAGCCGCCGGGAGGAGCAGCGTGAGCTGCAGCGACCAGCGCATGACTGGGAGGCCGAGCTTGGGCGGCGTGCCCATGTCAGCCCGCAGGAGCATCGGGACATTCTGGCCGATTGCTACCGGGTGAGCGATAACGGCAAGGCATTTCAGGCAGCGCTAGATGAGTGCGGCTTCACCCTGTGTGCGGGCGACCGCCGAGGCTATCTGGCGGTAGAGGCGGAAAGTGGCGCACTCTACGCCATTGATAAGCGGCTGACTGGCGACAGCGCCGCCAAGATCCGTGAGCGGTTTAGTGATCTTCCGCCGCTGCCTCACCTATCCACAGTAGGGAAAAATAAGGATCAGGCCAAAGGCGGCCGCGACGGCCAAGAAGGCAATACCAAAGAGACAGCTAAGACCGAGCAAGAACGGCAGGAACAGCGCCACGAAGACTGGCGTGAGCTATACCAGCAGCAAAGCCGGGAGCAGTTCCTTTTGGGTAAGGAGCAGCGTGAAATCGTGCGGCAGCGCTTTGAGGAGTTGAATAAGCAGATACTAAAGGAACGCCTCGACGACCCACGCGCCAACTGGTTCAAGCGCGTTGCATTCAAGCTAATTGGCCGAGACTTAGATGCCGAGCGCGATGCACGTGACGAAGTGCGGATCGAGAAGCGCCTCAAAGAAATCGCTGAGATGAAGGCACAACATGAAATCGAGCGGATGAAGTTACTCGAAGCTCAGCAACACGCTCGTGAAGAACTAAACAGAGCACAAATGAGAGAAGACTTGCGGCAGAGACGCGAGGCAGACAAGGCAGCAGGAATTGTTAGAGCAAAAGCACCGACCGATTTAGCTAAAGGCAATCAAAAAGAACGCTAGATCCTAGTGCTTATATCTATTTGAGCGTCATCTGCAAAAGATAGAGGGCCAAACTTAAAAAATGAGACCCCCTTAGAGGGCCGCGAGTCATTAACCTTGAGCATTAATATCCGTCCGAGAGATATTATAAATACACAGCTAGAAACAAACTCATTTAGAGGGGTATAGCTACCCATTGCATCAGGACTAATTTGCATAGGATCATTTCGCCATTTCGATATAGCTCTCTCTAGCTGCTCTCGCTCTTTTTTAGAAATGGATGCTGGGTGCCATACATCATACAACAGCTTATATTGCAGATCATTTCTAAAACGACTAAGCCAACTCTTGGATTTGTGTTTTTTCGACAGTGACAAGTACGATTCTATCTTCGCGAAAGCAGCCTGTGATTCTGTTCTTTGCATAGGCCCGTTGATAATAGCATTAGAGACTTCAGTGAGAGTATCATGAAATGCAACCCAGAGCGCCTCATGCGCACCACCATTGATATCAATTTTCTTGAAAGAAATAGATCGAGCGTTTTCGTCAGCCAAACAGAGATATGAAGCGGTATCAAGCTTAAATCTATCTTGAATATCGGCAGCTTCCGCAAGCCTATCAATACGATCACTAATTTTATGATCCAACCAATAGCAGCCCCTACCTAATAATCTTATTATTAGATGAGCTGAGTAGAATGAAGCATAATAGAGCTTAATCAGGTTCCAAGGCAGCTGGTGCTTATTCTTATCGCCAATTTTTATAGAAGCTACTGTTTGAATGCTTGAGGCTGATAGCTTGCAACAATCTGCCGCAAAGGCTGCTGCAATCGCGCCATCCTCTCTGAAATCAAGCAATACGCTTTTTTTGATAGTATCAAAACCAAGAGTAAACGCGGAATTCCTAGCAAGAATTATACTCGGTAGTCCCATAGACACGGGACGGCCACAAATACTAGTAATGCCACTGATTAGACTGGGCCGAAGTGCATCAGCCAGAAGAGACATCAGCTGTTCTTTCCTGATCCTAGCGAAAAACCAGACTGCAGAAGTTTTTTAAAATCTTCAAGTAAGGCGGTAGGGCTTGATCCAGGGTTTTTCAAAAGATTTTTTCTTATACGCGAGAATAAGGGCCGTAAAGCCTCCGCAAAATTATCCGCAACATATTCATCTCCATGTCTAGCATTTACTCTCTCTGCTGCTACTGGAAACAATAGTATTATACCACGAAACAAAGTTGAATTTGTAAGATTCTCCATAGCGTCGTTCTCTCTTAGAACAGGCATCCAAGACCACAGGTAGGCACTTAGTGCGTTATAAGCATAGTCCGCAGTATTATTGCCAATAACACCAAGAATATTATTCAAAGCTGCATTAAAAGTAACTCGCGATATCTTTCCTCTTTGCCTAGATGCAGGACTCATCAATCCAAATAGGGGGCTATCTTTTTCATCAGAAAACAGATCGAAGATATCATGCATTAGGGCCTGAGTATTAGTCTCAGTATCCGCCATACGCTTAATATCTAATAGAAGCTCATTAGGAACAGGGCGCTGCTTTGTGTTGATATCGATGAAAAGTCGCGCTTCTTCTGCTCTACTCAGATTATTGTATATGACAACAGGGACGCGTAACTGGGACTTAGCTTTATGAAAGCCATATACCCGGTGCTGCCCATCTAAAATCAAAAAGGCTTTGGGGATTTTCTTAAACTTTAGTACCTGCGACCTGTTTAAGTATACCAATTCTGCTTCTGGTTGGGCAGATAGTATTATGGAGCAAGGGATAGTGCCAAAGCCGCTATCGATATAGTCAGCAATTTCTTGCGCTCGTTTTTCATCAAGCGTACGCTGAAATCCATCTATCCCATTCGCATCTCTAGTTTCAACAACACTGGTTTGCGCCAATACGTCACTTGGAAGAGTTAATGTGTAAAAGCGGTGCTTGCCTTGGGTCACCAGTCTAGCCGCATACCCTTTAGTCTCGTCCTCTTTAGAATAATCCAAGCTATCGATTTCGTCTCTAGAGGAGGTTTTCGACATAGTGGTGTTTCCTTTGATTCGGCTTATATTTCAGGGTTACCGTAGCTCATAAAGTTTTTGCGGTCATCACTGACTTGCGACTAAATTAGTAAGCAACAATAGCAAAAAAATGTTTAGGAGAAAGCCCCCAAGAAAAGAAAACGCAGTTAAATATGGGCTAATAAGTCTCTTATAGCCTGCGGTTTATGTGCAATATCACGGGCCGTAAATCTAATAACTTTGAAACCCTGACTTTTCACATATGCATCGCGCCGCGCATCATGCTCTACGGCGCTGGCGATCAAGTGAATGTCCCCATCAACCTCCACATCATAGCGCTGGCCAGAGGCAGCGTTGACAAGGAAGTCTAGGCGATAGCCGCCAATTTCATACTGGGGTATGTAGCTAAGTCCCAGCTCGTCCAGAATATTGGCCAAGCCTTTTTCGGGGGCGTTGAGAGGGTGGCGCTGGCGCTTCTGCAGCTTCTCGGCATAGTTTGCCAGCTCACACAGCGGCGTACCGGGAGAGACCTTTTGGCAGGCCTGAATATCCCCGATGATATAGAGCAGGTTCTTTGCCCGCGTGACCGTGACGTTAATAAGGTCATCCTGAGCAGCAGCAAATTTGACAAGGTGCCGCTCCATATTCTCGGCAGCTACAGGCGAGTAAACCAGCACATCGCACTCGCTACCCTGAAAGCTATGCGCCGTGCCGATGGTAAAGCGGCTTTCGACCGCCTTAAACCACGGGCGGGCGGAAAATGCCTTGGTCAGCTCGGCCACCTGCCTGCGGAATGGCGTGATTATCCCGTAGGTCAGATCGGGCGCAGTGAATAATCCCTGCTGCGCCCACTTATCGAATACCTCGACCGCCTTTTTAACTTCGCCAAGATTCCACGCACCCTTTTGGTCTTTAACGACACTCCCGGGAGTGTGGTGCCAGATAAGGCCATTTTCCTGTATTGGCAGCTTGTTGAATTGATTGGCCGAGGTCTGGGCAACCAGCTTGCCATCATAGAAGTTATAATTCGAGAACTCGATTACATCAGGGTGGCAGCGATAATGCTGTTTCAGGAACGCAGCGCAATCCGTTGCAGCAAAAGCCCGGTCAAAAGCAGACCGTCTGATATACGACCATTCATCAACTGTGTCTTCCAGCTGCATCGCTTTTGCGAGAGTATGCTCAATATCGTCTTTTAGTGCTGTAATATGCCTGAACTGCTCAGGATCACCGATAAAAACAGCTCGCTTAGCGCGATAGAGTAAGGGCAGGACTGATGGAATATCACATTGCCCGGCCTCATCAATCACGATCAAATCAAATAGCTCAGGTTGCAAAGGAAACGAGTTATTGACCGACTGGTTGGTCGTAATCCACACGGGGAAGAAGCGCTTTAGGTCATCAAATGACTTTCTCAGCCGCTTGAAGCGACCTGCACTAAGGTCGCCCACATCCTTAAAGTAGTTATTAGCCGCCTCAACAACATCCTTCTGATTAGCAGAGACATTCTCCAGCCACTTATTGTCAAACAGCCGCTGCGAAAGGGCTGTCTTTTCCTTTTTTAGCTCATACAGGTCAGCTACCGACGGGAGCTTGGCAATTTTGGCCTCAAGTTGCCTGCGCTGCGAAATGCAAAAAGCCCAGTTATGATGAAGAGTCAGGCACTCGGCTGTCTTACGGGCCTTTTTCAAGGCATCGTCCCAGCTCTCATCAATCAGCAGCATAGTAGAAAAATCAACGTCAGCCGCAGTGCCGCTTAGCAGCGCGTTATGCCTCTCTCTGAAAGCATCTGCCCTTTGCAGCATACGGCGCAGCCATAAGCTAATGCCGGGAGTACTGTGCTTCTGATACTTTTTGAAGTTACTCAGTAATGCGGGGTCTTTATCAGTGAATTGTTGATCCCAATATTCAGGCAACTTCTGCAGTATTTCAGCTTCTTTGACGTAAAGCTCACCAATCTTGCCCTGCAAGGCCCGCGCTTGCTCCAGACCGGCCAGCGCTTGCTCTATCTGGTGCTCTATTTCGAAAAACTTATCAGCTTCCTGATCTGCGTCCTGCTTATTAAACGCAACACCTCTCAGGCGCTCAAGTAAGGCCAATATATTCTTTTGGCATTCTTCAGTCTTTGCCTGATTGCCCAAGCGCATTGTCCAGTTGCCGACACTGCTCATGCTCTGGCCAATACGCTGATGCACGCCATCAACAGGCATATTGTTGTTACTGGCAAACAGAACCGTTTGGTTGTTATAAATCGCGCTGGCAATAAGTGCGGTGACCACCTGTGTCTTACCCGTGCCGGGAGGGCCAGTCACGACCGTCAGGGGAGCCTGCAGTCCTTTTCTGACCGCATCTTCCTGTTGCTCATTCAACGTGCTGATTTCAAGAATGGGCGGTGAACCCTTTCTCTGAATTTCTGGTGCGCCTTCGCCACCCTGCACATAGTGCTTGAGCGCTGTCTGCTTACTCAGCAGATCATCGCTCTTGTACAGCTGCAACAGCTCATAGCGCAGCTTGTCCTTCATTCCGCCCTTATTGGTACGGAACAGGATTGGCACGCCAATCAGGGAGTTAAAATTGGGAATATACTTCTGGGCAGCGTTTATTCGGGCTTCAAAGCTGCCGAATTCACCCTCCAGCTCCTCACATATGCCCTCAATCTCTTCGGCACTGTAGCGACCAAGAAAATGGGCACGATTAACAGAAAAGTTTTTTACTTTGGGAAACAAACGGAGCGTCTGATCGCTCGCAAAATTCACTGCCACCTCGACATAGAAAAGCGGCGAGATCATATCCTTTTCGTCTTTGAAAATGGGGAAGCCGTAATGCAGGTCAACCAGAGATTCCCGGTCAGCAGACCGCTCCAGAATAAACTTTCTTTCCCTGTCATCGGAGAGGGTAACCTGCAGCTCAGGCAACCCCTGCATGAACAGCTGCTCCTGCATGCCTTGATTGGGTCGCATAAAAGTCTGATATTCCTGATTTTGCCGCAGTTTCAGCTGCGTCGCTTGTTCGGCATCCATACAGCTCAGGTAGTATTTCAGCAGGGTTCGAAACTTTTTCTGATCCATTATTAGGGGAATTCCTGAGTTGGCCACGCTGGCGGGCATCATACCGCCCTATCAGAGCGTGAATATAGCCAACTTTGCCATGCAGCCGCATATGCCTCATTTTTCGGCCACCGGCCATAGCGCGACGACACTGCTCTGGACGTCTGCAAAACACTCTAAAATTACACATTCAGTTACACAGTCAAATTTATATTCGTAATTTAACCACGTTTTGTATGGTTTTCTATCATATCGCAGGGGACTTAAAATCCCCCGCTCTACGGCTTACCGGTTCAATTCCGGTCGCGGGCACCAACATACAAAATTTCCAGCCTACAGACAATATCTGCCATAATTGCTGACAGAGCAGCCTGCCCTCCTCTATCAGCTAAACAGGAAGTCTGTGCTATCCAGCACGGTCTGCTGATGCCTGTCAGCGCAAATATGGCATTACCACCTAAGCTGATAGTTGCACCATTCGCAGTATCGGCAAAGGAGAGTTTGAGAAATTTGTATCGGTTAATCTCATGTCAAATACCAAGCTCTTCCGCAGTACAATATGTTAGCTGATCGACCGCCAGACTGACCCCGGCACCAACTAGTGTGCCGGGGCGTGTCTTACTAGCAACTACAGGCCGAAGCATGACCTTCGGTATGATTTTCCCATTTAAGGGGGGAAAATTCAACATCAAGTGGCGTATCTGTTAAATGGTTCGTATAGTTCGAGATGGTTTTAATACCCACTCCGAGTACGACCTCTAGCGCCTGCGCTTTATTGTAACCAACGGCATAGAAGTGCTCAAGAGCTTCAGCTGATGGATGGCCGTGATTTTTTGTTAGTCCATTAGTAAAGAGTCGCAGGGCTTCTAGCTTGACATCAGAAAGAGGTGTATTGTTTCTCAAAGCCTCGACGACATCTTTAGAAACCCCCTGCATCGCGGCTATGGCCGTGTGCGCAGCCATGCAGTACGCACAACCGTTTGAATGGCTGGTGGCCAAAAGCACGATTTGACGTTCTGTTGGGGTCAAAGAAGTTTTATCAAATATCCCAGCTAGGGTCAGATAGGATTGAAGTAATGTTGGGGCGCTTGCCATGACACCTAGTAAGTTTGGTATAAACCCAAACTTGGCTTTAGCACCTGCCAGGAAAGGCTTTGCCTCGTTAGAGGCGGTCTCTTCAGAATGTATAGTGTAAGTCATAAAGGTGTCTCCTTTTTAGTGTGTGAAGTAGATTAATTGGCTCACAATTCTTCCGCGATCGTCGTCAGTTATGAGCCTCCCTGACGCGTCAATGATATGGTTCTTAGCTGGTATCCAAGTGGCAGGGCATAGCGCTTCTCCTGTTGCAATTTTCAAATAACCTCCTGCTTCTCTTCTAGGTTCAGATAAGTCGCAGAAAATTACAGTTCATGCTTCCTCTTTAGGTATGCTCCATTTAATGAAAACTACTTACTGACTTTACACACACAGAAGCGATTGAGGGCGCGATCAGCTCCGAATTTTCCACTCCCATGAGTTAGCAAGATAGATAAGATCATAAGCCAGTAATAATGCTCGGTTGTGCCGGGATAGACAAACAGTTCAATAACAAGTGTCATAGCCATCAGGCCGAAGGCGGCCGCTGGTGTTAACAGACCCAACACAAGCAGAATTGGCAAACATAGCTCAGCAATAGTTGCTAGATACGCAGCCAGTTCTGGTTGCAGTAGCGGAACCTTATATTCATCTGTAAACAGAGCGACCGTCGTATCCCAGCTTCTTATTTTGGTCAGGCCAGACATAAAAAAGACTTTTGCCATCCACAAACGTGCGGCTAGTAGCGCGAGCGATTGCAGCCATGGCGTAAAAACTTTCATCTTTTCCACTCCGGCCCAACAACTGATCATTGATCGGTCTCCTTCTGATGTACAATAACACCTGCACTAAGCAGGCGCGCAAATTCTAGTTGGATGGCAGCAGGATCATTCAGCTCAGATAGCGCCTGCGCAAGACCCGCACCCCTCTGGCAGTGAATTAAGAGAGCTGCCATATCCTTCGAAACGGGCAGAATACAGACTGCGTCAGTTTGATCGCGCCAGATGAGCAGCTGATGCGGCCTGCGTTGCAAAGTTACTGCGCTGTCACTCTCCTGTTGTTGCGACTGCCAGATTTCCAGCGAGTTATAAGTCTGATTTGCCAACCGAACGCTAGGGTGGAGCTGCAAAGTATAGTTGCCCTGCGCAGCGAGCATCTGGCCAAGTTCCTGTGCGCTTATGACCACAGCATCCATCGCCAGCATTGCATGAAAATATGCCCATTCAATAGCGGCTATATCCGGCAGATAGGGCAGTGAGAGTGCCGGTTCGTAGCGAGCAAGAAAGATGGATAGCGCGGCGCCAAAGCTATGTCTGTTTCCAGCAGACTGTGGATATTCGCTGATATAATGTCGAGCCATCGTTTTGAAAAATCCCGCACCGACCAACTTTTGGATGACTGGATACGTACCAGCTAAAATATCAGTCAAAACGAATAAAGTGTTGTTACGATAAATGCCAAGACGGTCTGTCATGCAGACCTGACAGGAATCCAGATAAGCGGCAGAGTGGTTTGTACCGGCATAAATGTCACCCAAGAATGCCGCTTGAAATTCATGCAGTATGGGCATGACTGCCTTCCTTTACACGCGAGCGGATAACATCTGCTTTTGCAGCTTCGGCCAAAAGAATATCCAATGACGGAATATCGGTATCCCATTCTATCAAAGTGGGCTGGTCACCCAGCTGAGCGAGGGCATATTCATAGAGCCCCCAAACGTCAGGGTGCACAGATTCCCCATGGGTATCGATACGAATGTCTTCGCCTGTCTCAAGCTGGTTAACCTGATACCCAGCCAAATGAAACTGCTTCACGCTGTCACTTACGCTTATTGCATCGATATAGGCTCTAGGGTCCAAGCCCAGATTATGGGCGCTGACAGCGATGTTGTTTATATCAAGCAGTAGACCACAACCGCTGCGGCGCGCTAACGTGCTGAGAAACTCGGGTTCAGTATAGTCCAGATGGGCAAAAGCCATGTAATTCGATGGATTTTCTATCAGGATTTGCCGCCCCACCAGCTCCTGAAACTCTTCTACATGCCTTACAAATACATCGAGCGCCTCGTGGGTATAGGGCAGTGGCAGCAGGTCGGGCACATAAATATGCCTATAAGCACTCCATGCTAGATGCTCAGAGACAAATACCGGGTTAATTTCCTCCACCAGCGCTTTAACCTGACGGATATGATCTTGATTCAGCCCATCAGCGCGGCCGAGAGACAGCCCAACTCCGTGCAATGATACCGCATAAGTATTGGCAATTTGCCTGATCTGTTTACGGATGACACCGCCGCCAAAATAATTTTCCGTGTGTGCCTCAAGAAAGCCCACATCAGCATGCTGATCCAGCAGCTCTCGCATGTGCGGCGCACGCAGCCCAATTCCTGACCTACTGATTTCAGCGAGATGAAAGTTCTGGTGCGGCACAGCGAGAGCTCCTGAGCAGTTACTTACATTGCTGGCTTAACGACGGTGCCGCCCACAATCTTCTCACAGGTACCGCTGGGGACATAAATCCACTCATTGGCAGCGCCGTCCTTGGTTGCCTGACCAGCGCAGCTGTGGCCACTTGCCTTACAGTCATTGTGGCCAGCCTTTACGATGCCAGAGCACATTTCGTAGCCCTCTTTGGCCTGTGCATGGCCGCTAAATGCAACAGCGCCTGCAACGAAGGATGCCAGTGCAGCAGCCGTCAGGAGTGTCTTGGTGGTTTTCATATTTCTTTCCTTCTCTCATCTGGTTGACCGGCATTGCAGTAAAGAGCCGGGAACTGGTCACAATAACCGGTTCGAGATGTAATACGGCAGGCGGGATCGACGGTTACATCCCAGTAGGAATTTTTTAGAACCAACCCATCGCGAAATGCCCGACGGCGCCAAAAATCATAGTCATCATTATGGCTACCATCATTTTTTCATGGCCACACATGCCCTTTTGAGCCTTACAACCATCCTTTAAACACATCATCGACATGATAAAATCCTTGCAATCATTGAAAAATCCACCCTAACAAAAGAATGGAAGTCAGCCTTCTTGGCTGTCTGTTGAATTTATACGGGGGCATTTATTCAGGTTACATGTTGAGAAAAAGAATTTTTTCTATTACTTTGCTTGAACATGTAACCGGGGTCCTATGAGTACGTATAACAGCGATAGATGGGATGAATGGATGCGCGCCACACTAGCTGGCGATCAGGCAGCCTACCGCCTGTTACTGACCGAGCTACGTAGCTGGCTGTCCGCATACTTCAGCAAACGCACGCATTCTGGCGCAGTGGAGGACTTGGTGCAGGATACACTGTTAACATTGCACGCCAAGCGGCAAACCTTTGATCCCGCATTTCCATTCGGGCCGTGGATATCTGCTATCGCCCGCCATCGCTGGATCGACCACATGCGCAAAACTCTAAAATATATTGAAACGGTGCTGGAGGAAGATTCACATCCTTTTATTGTTGGACAGGAAATTGGCGTTCAGCAAGATATACAAAAATTACTGGGGCTCATTTCTCCAGAGCAGGCGAAAGTGATTAAGATGGCCAAACTCCAGGAAATGTCGGTTGAAGAAATTGCACGTCAGACCGGACATTCCCCCAGCTCAGTGAAGGTGATGGTTCATCGGGGTATGAAAAGAATGATGGCCGCCGTTGAGGAGATGGATGATGAGTGATCCATTGATTGACCAGCTGACTAACGACCTCAAGCCGGTTCAGCCGCTGCGAAATATCAGCTTGTGGCAACATTGCTCTGCCTGCCTGATCTTGGCTATCGCACTCATTCTCTCTGTTCTTGGAATTAGGCCGGACTGGCTTCAGGCGATTCAGGGAGGAGCACTTTTATGGAAACCTGCAATATTTTTCCTCACCCTATCCGGCAGCATGCTTCTTGTAACGGATATCTCAAGACCTGCAGGCAAAATTAAACCAGTACATTTTGTGCCTTTATTGCTAGCTCTGGCCATTCTGATCTGGCGCCTAACTTCTGCAAAAATAGATTTCGCAAGTTTGGATAGTTATAGTGCCTACATTTGTCTCTCAGTCATTACATCTGGCGGCGCTATGGTTATGGGTATGGTTTGGCTGTTCTGGCTCAGGAAAACGGCGACCCCACATCCGGCTTTGCTTGGCTCTCTGGCAGGAGTAAGTGCTGGCAGCCTTGTCGCTGCGGCCTATTCCCTACATTGCAATCAGGATGCAGGAATCTATGTGTCCGTTTACTATATCCTGCCCATATTTTTGCTATCCTTAGCTGGGGGGATATTAGGTAGGAGTAAACTAAAGTGGTAAATTT
>Ga0255169_1000246_pt1 | contig 26357 bp, 51 predicted proteins | sample Atl_Miss_RepC_8d_FD_183179 | JGI IMG/M metagenome (GOLD analysis project Ga0255169, IMG submission 183179) | Freshwater microbial communities from Altamaha River, Georgia, United States - Atl_Miss_RepC_8d | ecosystem: Environmental > Aquatic > Freshwater > River | place: USA: Georgia | collected...
GGCACAGGTCTTGGGTTCGTTCGTGACCTACCTCCGTAGGTACTCTCTTGCGGCGTTCGGTCTGGTGGTCGGGGAACCCGACGACGATGGGGAAGAGGATCGCAAGAGCCGTCCTACCTTCAACCCCGCCAACGCCAAGGGCGGAAGCGGCAAGCCCGCCAGCAAGCCCAGCAAGCCCGCTGACGACTTCCTGTCGGAAGCCGCCCCCATTCGCGCGGCTTCATCCGACGAGCCTCTGATCGGCTCTGACCGCGCCGACGAGATTCTCAATCGTCTGGCGGCGATCAAGCGCAACCCAGTCGCGCTCCTCGCGGCGGTTGAGGGGCAGGGCTTCGATGTCTCCAGCGGCATCGCTGGTCTGCCCGAGTCGCTCTTGCCTCGCGTGGAAGCGTGGGTCGCCAAGGCTGTTCAAGCCCACGGCGAGGCGGCTGGGGAAGAAAATGCGGAATCTTCCGCAGAGGGTAGTGACAAGTCCTCGCGGCTGGATACGCTCCGCACCCGCCGCTCCTCAAGGGGCGGCTGATGTCCAACCAAAGGTCAAGTCGCTCCCGACGACTACTGCGCTGTGGCGCATCGGGAAGGGTGACGACTGCCCGTCGAGAAGGTCGAGGTCTCCCCGTCGAAAGACGGGGATTTGCCGTAGGGATTGGCTCTACCCTACGCCGAGTGTCAACGATTGACACCCGCGCTATTCCCCGTCATCAGCGGGTGGCTGACCCCACCGAAATGAGCATTCTGACGGGGCGCGATACGCGCTGTACGCCGAAAGGGTCAGCCAGAGATCGCAGCGGCTCTCCTTCAGGAGCCGCTCTGCGCTCCCGCCTCACGGGTAGCCAAAGAAACACCTCAACATCAAGGATGATACGGGAATGACGAAGACCAAGAAGACGGTTGTCCCTCTCGCAGACCTCACCGATGATGCGCGGTTTCAGTCGCGCACCCGTACCGACACGGGAACGGTTGACGACTACAAGGAGTCGATGTCAGGCGGCGCGGTCATGCCACCTATCACGGTCGCTCTTGTCGAGGGCGTGATGTTCATCGTTGACGGATGGCATCGCGTTCAGGCTGCACGGGAACTTGGATACGAGGAGATCGAAGCCGAGGTCATTCCGATGACCGACAGCGAGGCTATGTGGCGTGCCGCTGGCGCGAACCAGTCGCACGGTCTGCGCCGAAGCAACGCCGACAAGATTCGCGCCGTCGAGATGGTTCTCGCGATCCCGACCACCGAGATGATGTCGGACAGGGAGATTGCGCGGCGCATCGGCGTGTCGCACGAGTTCGTGCGCCAGCACAGGATGCGCGAGGAGGAAGGCTCCGATTCGGTCGATGAGGTCGAGGAGATGGACGAGGAGTCCACGGGCGTTGACGGCGACGATGACGCTGGCGACAACGCCGCAGACGAGCCGATGGCGGAGGCGAAGAAGAAGTACACGGAGATCATCGGCATGATCGACGCGGTGCGTGCCGCGCTCACGATGCTGTCGAGCGACCCCGCTGGCTATTCGGTCAACTGGAACGCGCTGGACGCGGACATCAGGAACGCCAAGCGTTGCCTGACCGATGCGATGCCGCACGACCTGTGCGTGTATTGCAATGGAGACGGGTGCGATGCCTGCAAGCACACGGGCTGGCTTGGAAAGGTCGCAATCGAAATGGCTCCGAAGAATCTCAAGAAGGGACGCAAGTGATGTTCATTCCACTATCCGAACTGGTGTTCATACCAGTCGATTCCGTCAGCAGAATCTCGTTCTTTGGCGGCGATGCCAGAGTCGAACTCAAGCCGAGCGCGACCCGTGGCGACGAGGTGATCGTGGTCAAGGATGAGGATGCCCGCAGGCTGTTCTCGTTCATCATGGCGCAGATGCCACCGTCTCACTATCACGCGACGATGGAAGAAGCCGCGAGAAGCGGCGTTGCAGGCGATGACTCGCATCCGTATCGGAAGCCGACCGCATGACCGACCTGTTCACTCCCACGCAGTTGATTCAGCGCAAGGCGATCAGCCTGCGTCCGTACCAGACCGAGGCTGTCGAGGCTGTCGAACGCGAGTTCCAGACCAACGACTCGACCCTGCTCGTCATGGCGACTGGTCTTGGCAAGACGGCGACCTTTGGCGAGATGATCCGCCGAATGTCTGGCAATGGGAAGCGTTGCCTAGTGATCGCCCACCGAAGCGAACTTGTCGAACAGGCTGCACGGCACATCCAGACGCGAGTTGGCATCAACGCCTCCGTTGAGATGGCGGAGCGGCGTGCGACGAACGGCATCTACGCCGATCCAGTCGTCGTCGCATCCGTCCAGACCTGTGTCGCGGAGAGCGGCGGTTCGCGGCGGATGGAGCGGTTCAACCCATCGCAGTTCAGCCTTGTCGTCGTTGACGAGGCTCACCACGCGACGAGTTCGTCGTACCGAGATGTCATCAACTGGTTCACCGCTGGCGGCGCGAAGGTTCTTGGCGTTACCGCGACCCCCGACCGCGCCGACGAAGAGGCTCTTGGTCAGGTGTTCGATTCGGTCGCGTATGAGTACGGTGTCGCTGAAGGCATTGCAGACGGATTTCTTGTCCCCATCAAGCAGACGATGGTCACGGTCAGCAGCCTCGACTACTCCGACTGCCGCACCACCGCTGGCGACCTCAACGGAGCCGACCTCGACCGCGTTCTGAAGTACGAGGAGACGCTCCACCGCATGGTCGAGCCGACCGTGAAGATCGCTGGCGACAGGCGAACGCTCATCTTCTGCGCGTCCGTCGAACACGCCGAGCGGGTGGCTGAAATCATCAACAGGTACAAGCCCAACACGGCGGCGTTCGTGAGCGCGAACACCCCGCACGACCGCAGGCGAACCATCTTCCGCGACTTCGGTGACGGCAAGTACCAGTTCCTTTGCAATGTCGGCATCGCCACGGAGGGGTGGGACGACCCAGCAACGGACGGCAAGGGCGTTCAGTTCATCGCCATGATGCGCCCGACCAAGAGCAGGAGCCTTTACTGCCAGATGGTTGGTCGCGGTACGAGGACGCTGCCGAGCGTGATTGACGGGATCGAAACGCCAGAGGGGAGACGGGCTGCAATCGCGTCGAGCGCGAAGAAGTGCGTGACCGTCCTCGACTTCGTTGGGAACTCTGGTCGCCACAAGTTGATGCGTGTCGCGGACGCGCTTGGAGGAAACTGGTCTGACGCTGTGCGCGACAGGGCTACGGCGAAGTCGGAGCAGGATGCCAACAACTCGCTGCTGGTCGAGGTCGATGTACTTGAGCAGATGGATGAGGTCGAGCGCGACCTCAAGCGCGAGGCGGAGGAGAAGCGCAGGACTTTCATCAAGATTCGCACGACCTACAAGACGCAGGACATCGACCCGTTCTCGTCGCTTGGGATCGTGCCGCAGCGCGTGCCCGGGTGGGCGAAGCGCATTCCCGCCAGCGAGAAGCAGATCGCCTTCCTGAAGCGCAACAACATTCCCAATGTTGACAACCTCAACACCAAGGAGGCAAGCCAGTTGATCGAACACCTCATGTCCGCGCCCACGGACAAGCAGGCATGGGTGCTTCGCAAGGCTGGTCTCGACCCCGCGAACTTCGACCGCAAGGGCGCGTCAGAGGCAATCGACAAGATCAAGAAGGGCTAGATCGCCCAAGCACAGACGAGGAAGTCATGGAAGACATCAGGCACACGATCTATGCAGGCGATTGTTGGAACGAGATTCGGAAACTTTGCGATCAAAGCATTGACTCCATTGTTACCGATCCTCCCTACGGACTTGAGTTCATGGGGAAGGAGTGGGATCACGGCGTTCCCGCCAAGGACTTTTGGATCGAAGCCTTGCGGGTTGCAAAGCCGGGATGTCACCTTCTTGCCTTCGGCGGAACTCGCACCTACCACCGACTTGCCGTGGCGATTGAAGACGCAGGATGGGAAATCCGAGACTGCATCATGTGGGTCTACGGCAGCGGATTCCCCAAGTCGCATGATGTGAGCAAGGCGATTGACAAGGCGGCGGGAGCCGAGCGTGAAGTTGGAGAAGTTGATCCCGCTAGGGCTGGGAGATTGGTCAATCAACAATGCGAATACCAAACATCATCGGGATGGAGTGCTGGTGGCAGGAAGATCACCATTGATCCCCCAGCAACCGATGATGCAAAAAAATGGAATGGTTGGGGAACCGCTCTCAAGCCCGCATGGGAGCCGATCATCGTCGCAAGGAAGCCGCTCGTCGGAACGGTTGCGGAGAATGTGTTGAAGCACGGAACGGGCGGGATCAATGTTGATGGGTGTAGGATTTCCACGAGCGCAGAGGACGCAGCCGCTATGGAAAGAGTGAACAGCCCCAACTCTGCAAGGATGAGGATTGACAGAAGAAGGAGAGGCGATGGATACTTCTCTCCACAAATCGGAATCGGGGAAATGGACACGACGAAGGGTCGCTTCCCCGCCAACCTCATTCACGATGGCAGCGATGAGGTGGTGGGGTTGTTTCCCCACACAACTAGCGGCAAGCCGTGCGGCATTCAGAATGTCAAGTCTTCCACCTACGGACAGTCTCAAGCGGGTAGACCGCTCACGGGATTTGGCGACAGCGGGTCTGCCGCCCGTTTCTTCTACTGCGCCAAGGCAAGCAGGAGCGACAGGGAAGATGGCTTGGAATCCGACAGCGGAACCTTGCAGCAGTCTGTTGCATTCGGGCAGAGGAAGCATGGAACGCTTCCCTACACAAATGAGATTCGTGAACAGAATCCACGACCAAGGGTGAACACCCATCCAACGGTCAAGCCGACCGACCTGATGCGCTACCTATGTCGCTTGGTCACCCCTCCAAACGGGATCGTCCTTGATCCTTTCATGGGATCAGGAAGTACGGGCAAGGCAGCGATGCTGGAAGGATTTCGCTTTGTTGGTATTGAAAGAGAAGCGAGTTATGTCGAGATAGCGAAGGCTCGTATCGCGTCTGCAATGGAAAAGCGAACGAAATCAACAGCGCATCCAACTCTTTTCTCGGAGACCACTCCGTGAACGACAAAGAAGCATTATTGAATGAGGCGATTGATGCTGTGTCGAAGCGAGGACGCACCTACGGAGACGCACAGCATCATTTCATGCGTACTGTTGGCGCGATCAACGCCATGTTCAAGCACAAGTTCAACGAGGACTTGACACCAAGCGACTGGGCGATGATGATGATGATCGACAAGATCGCACGGGAGCAGCACGCTCCCAAGCGGGACAACGCCGTCGATATTGCGGGATACGCGGCGTGTCTGGCTCAATGCCGCATGGAGGCGGGCAACTATGGCGGATCAACAGGCAAGCAAGACTGACGATACCCCGAAGCGCAAGTACGCCAAGGAGGAGATTGTCTTCATCCGATGCCGTGTGGTGAACTACGACTTCGACACGAAGTCGCACGCCTACGGCGCGGAGGAGTCGATCCAGAATCCAGATCGCGGCGAATACCTACTGGAAACGGTCAACAAGATGGGCAGGGCTGACGAGCAGAGCCGCCCGATCTGGATCATCGACGCTCACCTTGTCTCGCTGGAAGAGGCGAAGAGGGCTGTGCGCCGATGAGCCGCGTACTCCGCCTTGTGGACAGGTCTACTGGCGAGGTCACCTTTGAGGGTCGCCGCGTCACGAACAGGGTTCCGTGTCCTGTATGCGCCCAACTGCACAAGCATCAGAGTTGGTGCTTGATCGACCAAGACAGGGGTCTCGTGATATGCCCGAGGGTCGAGAGCCGCAAGAAGATCGGTGAGGCTGGGTGGCTACACGCCATCGACGGCAAGGAAATCGGTGAGGCGGCGCGGTTCAGCGTGAAGATGTGGAGCGAGTCGCGTGCGGAGATGCACGACTTCGGCAAGATGCAGAACAAACTGCGCTCTTCGATCACGCTCACTCAACTGACGGAACTGGCGACGAGCCTTGGCGTGTCGAGGGCTTCGCTGGAGTCGTATGGCATTGGGTGGGACGGTCGATGCTGGTCGTTCCCGATGTGGAGCAGGGGTGTAGTCTGTGGGATACGGCTTCGCGCACCAGACAAGAAGTTCTGCGTGACGGGGAGCAGGCTTGGTCTGTTCCTGCCGAAGCATGGGAATGTCCAGAAGGAAGGGGACTTGTTCATCTGCGAGGGCGAGTCGGACGCGGCTGCAATGACGGATCGCGGATTTGTTGCTGTCGGACGACCGGGGTGCAAGTTGGCGGTCTCCGATTGCTGCTCCATCGCGACTGGCAGGGATGTCGTCATCGCCCGAGACAACGATGCCGCTGGAAGGGCTGGAGCCACCGAACTCGCCTCCATGATTCGCAAGGATTACGCCAAGAGCGCGTGCATCATCGCGCCGCCAGCCGCCTACAAGGACTTCAGGGCGTGGATCAATGACGGAGCGCAGCAAGACGACATCCAAGCCATCGTGAAGGCGAGGCGCGGATGGTGATCGCCTACGAGGTCGATGCCTCCACCGTCATCTCCTTCACGGTCGCTGGACTTCCTGTGGCGCAGCCGAGGGCTAGGCACGCGAGGATCGGCAACCATGTCCGAACCTACTACCCGTCCAGCCACCCAATCGGCAACTGGAAGAACATGGTGGTCATTGCCGTCAGGGAGGCATTTGCCAATGCAGCCCTCTCTGCTCCAATCGACTGCCCCGTGTTCGTCCGCGCCGAGTTCGTGTTCCCGATGGTGACGACGACCAAGATGCTCCAGAAGACAAGCAAGCCAGACTGCGACAATCTGACCAAGGGCTTGCTCGACGGCATCAACAACAGCGGCGTGTGGCGCGACGACTCAATCGTCTATTCCATGCACACCACCAAGAGGTACGCCAAAGACGGCGAACTTGCCTGTACAAAGGTCGAGATCGCCCTGATCGACCCTATCCTCGTGTCAAAGAGGCGCAAGGGACGATCCACATAGACCCCGTAGGAAGCCATCGCTCCCGCTCGTCTCGCGATGGTGGTCTGCAACAGCACGCTCTTTCGGGAGCGTGTTGTTGTTTACTGGGGGTCTGGCGCGGGAATCCTGTCGCCATCGTCCGTCAGCATCCACCATGTCCCGTTGAGGAGGACTGGCACGGACGCGGGATCGCAGCGCGACGAGACGATCAGACCGTCACGCCGAGAGTCAGCCCTGTTCTTCTCGACCTCGCCGTGGCATCCGCTTGTCCCAGAGCCGCACAGGACGATCAGGTTGGACGCGCTGTTGGTCTTGGGGTCTTTCGACCCTCCCATGCCGCGAGGTCTCCTGTGGTGGACGGACGCTCCGTCCCAACGGTCGAGGCGACCGCCGCACAGTTCGCATCTGCCGAGCGAACGGTTGATTGCAAGTTCACGACCTTCGGAGTCCCCGCGCATCGAAGCACATTACCACAAGGCAAGGCGATTTTCCAGATTCTTGCTTCACACCTATTGACATTGGTCAAACATCTGCTATGATCCGTTCTCCGTGGCGATGCGGTGACCCCGCCACAGAGAGAAACGGCGACCCTCCTGCGAGAACGCTGCCTAGCACCGATGGATACGAGCCTTGCGGCGACTTGCCCATTGGATGACAGCCCAGATTGAGGTGTTCAGGCACTCTCAAACACCGCCTCCCTGACGAGGGCAGTACATCTGGGTCACGCGACCCAAGGCTTCCAGAGGACGCTCTGGGAGCCGACCTTTTGGAGACGAGCATGATTGTCGGAAGCATCAAGACCGTTTCGCATCATCGGAACGGCATCAGCGGCGAACCCTTCTACTGCGTGGCGTTCGCGTTCCAGCACGAGGATCAGAACTGGGACATGATCGCGACACTTGATCCACAGAATCCAAGCCTCACGCGGGTCTTGTGCGTCACGAGCCTCCATGACGGATGGCGCGGCGACACGATGTTCGATTCGATCATCGGCGCGGTCGCAAAGGCGGTCAAGGAGGGGTTGATTGACGAAGAGTCTCGCATTTGGGCGTGTGCGCTCCTGTCGAACTTCAGGAAGGAATCCAGACGCGATTCCGAGCATCTCGCTTCGGACGGGTTCCCGATGGAGAAGTTCGACGGTCTCACTCCAGCCGATCATGGCACGGACACGCCGTGACCGCTTGACAGAAGCGCGGATGTGTCTATAGTCGCTTCCGAGCCTTGCGGTGGACGACTCCGCATAAGCCAAGCCAGTCGAAAGGCTGTCTTGGCGATTAGGGTGCAACACCACCCGCATTCATCTTTTCCCCCATGCGCTGCCGCCCCAGAGCCGATCAGGGGCGGTGGCGTTTTTGCGGTTAGGGTATTCTTCGACCCGCAACAGGCGGATCACTCCGCCCTCGCCTCACTCCGTGCGCTTGGTTGGGCGGACTCTCTGACGAGATCGCTTGGCGTGTGCCACAGCGTGCGTCCGTACCAGCCAAGCGCACGGTTGGGAGCAGTCATGGAAGACAACGGTCTCACGAAGGGCGCGAAGACGAGCGAGTTCTGGGTTGCAGTCGTTCCTGTTGCCATTGCCATGCTTGAGAACTTCAAGCAGGACACGGAGTCGTCAGAGCGGATGATGACGCTAGCGTTTGCCATCGGAGGTCTCTATCTCGTGAGCAGGACTGCGCTCAAGATGATGGAGATGTGGACGGCGACGAAGCGCGGTTGACTGGAGTATGCCGCTCGTACTTGGTTCTCTTGCGGTACTCCTGCAAGTAGAGAATCCTGTCGTGTATGTGCTTGGCAAGTGATTCCGACATCTTCTCCCCCAAGAACTCGTGCAACTCCTTGGCGCACTCAAACTTCAACTGACTGACGCGCGATGCCGAAACTCCGAGCATCAGGGATATCTGTCGGAACGATTTGCCTTGCAGCCTCATCACCGCGATGCACTTCGCCTCTAGCGACAGCCTGTCCGAAGACAAGATCATCTGGATGAACGCCTCGACGCTCTTGGTCTCCGACCGCGAAGGCTGCACCGCGTCCATCACAGCCGAGCCTTGCATATTGATCGACCGCTGACCAATCCGCCTGCTTCCCACCTCGTTGCGGATCGCATCAAAGACCACGAATCGCGCCTTGTTGTTCGTGTACTGAAATGACGACCCGTTTCGCAGCAACGCCAGCATCGTCTCCTGCGCGATGTCGTCCGAATCCATCCCGTTGATGGAGCGACAGCCAGACTTGCGTAGCCATCGACTGGCAACGCGCTTGGCGATTCTCCATGCCCGCCTTGGGTCTTCGCCTGCCGAATCGGTGCGTTCCATTACGCCTCCCAAGGCATAATCACCGCTTTCCGATATCAGCCATTTTTTGAATCCGCGCTTTCTCGCAGATCAGATTGTGTCACGGCAATCGCAGCAGCGGTCACCGAAACGCTCGTCCGTCGAGAAGATCGGGCGGACGGGATTCCCCTCGCGGTCGAACAGGTCGAGCGCGATACCGTGCTGGTCTGTGTCGAGCAGCAGGGGCGGCTTCCTCACTAGGACTCCGCAGTCCGCGTCCCTGCGGGTGCATTCGACGCAATGGACTTCAGCCGCGTAGGTGTAGCCGACGATCCTCATGCGACCTCCTCTGGCTCCATCTCCTGAATGACATCCTTGATGTCGGAGACGGTATCCCACGAGGTGAAGCCCGAGCCGTGCGACGAGCGGAGGTGCGTCATACAACCGAGGATCGTCGCGGCTGGCTTGACCCAACGCTCGTCGTTGACCGCAAGACCACGGGCGATGGACTCGACCAGCGTGGCTGTCGTGTCACTCATGTAGTCCTCGTAGATTCGGACGGCATGGCGAAGGTGCGCCACGGTCGGATTCGGTGTCGCTTCGTTGGCGACACGGACGACATCCAGCGCGGTCTTGCGGATGGCGACGATCATTCGCGCCGCATCCAGTTGCGCCTCCGCGAGTGACTCCGCGACCTCCAGTTCGCAAACGGCAACACCCTCATTGACCCGAGCCTCCCACTCTTCGACGGAGGTGGTCACGGGAGAGGACTTGGCGCGGATGGCTTCCAGAGCCTCCTTCGCGTCCTGAAGGCGACCACGGGCGGAAGCAACGGCGGCTTCGCCTTCAGCAACGAGAGCCAACATACTTGGAATGTCGAGTTTCATTAGTTTCCTCCACAGGGGATGCTGACGCGGACAACGCCGCCGTCACGGGTGATAGAGACCTTGTTCGCGAGGTCGCTCACCATCAGCGGGCAACCGCTGACGGAGAACACGACTGGGAGACCATCGTTGGTCAGGTTCGGGATGTTGTTGTCGTCGTCCCAATGGCGGATGCCGTTGGCGAGGAGCGAACGGGCGACGAACTCGACAACCGAGTCGTTGCTGGCGTTCGTCCTGAACGAGAGGACGAGCCTGAAGACCGTCCAGTTGTTCCCGCAGACCTTGCGGTCAGCGATGGACGCAGAGACGGGAGTCTGTCGGTAGTTCCAGTTGATGTTCATGGATCAGCCCTTCACCGCGCCGTGGAGACGGCGGCGGATGCTGTTGTTGCGTGCGGTGTACTCCTCCATGAGTTCGCCCAGACGGGCGCGGTAGGAGTCGATCACCATCGGGTGCTGGAAGGTCGCCTCCAGATTCGGGAGGTAGCGGTTCAGCATGACTTCGATGGCGCGGGCGATCTCGCTGTCCGCCATCTCCTTGATGTTGCCTTCCATGATCTGGTCGTGGCTCATTGCTCGTCTCGTTTCTGCCCTGTCGGGCGTTGCGTCGATCCCCTTGATCGACATGGACAGAGTAGCGTCTGCTTTACAGGTGTCAAGGGCTTTGGGATGGAATATCGACTTTTTTCCGTTCGGCTTCTGTCTGGGTGGCGATTTTCCGAGATTTCCCCTCAAGGCACTTGACAAGCCTTGACGATGTAGTACCATCAGGGAGTCAGCAAGGGGCTGACCAGAACCAAGGAGACGAGCAATGACCACCAAGATCAAGAACGACTTCGACGGCATCAAGAACCCGCTCAACTACTACAGCGACAAGCCGCTTGCGCTGTTGGCGAATACCTCTTTCGGTGGCGCGACCGTGCGCGAGTACGAGTCGATTGATGAGTCAACCGATTTCCGTACCGTCCTCGTTCATGCGTTCGACCTGTTCCTCTGGAGCGCGACCGAGCCGACCGTGGAGACCGCCAAGAAGTGGCTCCATCTCAAGGCGTATGGCGACGAACTCACGCGGCTGAAGATCGCTGGCTTCCCCGAGGGCTACGAAACCCACGAGGCGCGGGCTACCAGCCACGCGGAGTGGGTCGTCCGCGTCACCGAGTGGGAGTGCCTCACCAACGCCTACGGCAAGACCGTCTTTCGCGGCTGGTTCCGCGAAGACCTCTCGTAAAGGAGCAACCATGAACATCCATGACCTACCGCTGGCGCGGGACGAAGAAGGATTCCCCCGCGAGATCACCTTCACCGACAGGGCGTTCAGCGTTGTCTTTCGGCTCTACGAGCCGATTGCCGACGATTCTGGCGACGAGACCATCTACACCCATGTCATCGACCTAGATGTCTCAAACGAGAAGGACGCGCGGGACTGGATGTACGCATACACCATCCGCATCCTCGTCTCTGACCACGGAGACCATCGTCGCGATCCCGTCCTCAAGAAGCGGTTCCGAGACTACGCCGACTGGGTGGTCGCGAACAGCCGATACGAGGTCGTGAAGAACACCAAGGACTTCGACTTCATGCGGATCACCTTCACCGACAACCCGCCCGAGCATCTCGTCATCGCCTGATGTCAGGCGCGTGGCTTCTGGTTGTCGGGGTCGTTCACGATGATCGGAGGCGCGGATGGGGCTTGCGTGTTCTGCGGCATGGCGTATGAACCCCATGCGGCAAGAAGTTTCGCCATGTCCTCGCCGCCGACATGGAAGTCGCCGTCGAGGTCGAGCAGGGGATTGCGACCACCCCATCCTGCTAGGAGCGTGGCGAGGTCGGCTGCATCGACGCTGCCGTCCTGATTGATGTCCTCTGGCTTCGCGCTCAACTTCACATGGTCAAGCGTGTATCCAAACGGATACAGGATCGCTGACAGCCGCGCGAAGCAGGCATCGTTCACGCATTGACCGCCGTACTGGAGACCGACGAAGACCGTCTCGCCGTACTGGTCGCGAACCATGACGGGAGAGCCAGAGTCACCGACGAAGATCGCCACCGCTCCGTTGACATACGCTCCATCGTTCACGCCGTCGATGCACGGGGCAAACCCGTACCCAGCGACATCGCCAACGGTGTTGAGGATGGCGTTCTTGAACAGCGTCTTGTACACCTTGGCGTTGCTGTCCTTCGTCCACAGCGGCGTGCCAGCGGGGATGTAGCGGGGATTGGCGATTCGGTTGTAGATGCGGACATCCGCGTCTGGAAACGGCTGCATGAACTCCAGCAGCGTGAGGTCAGCACCAACATCTAGGTAGACGCGGGTGACGGTGTTCTCGTACATCGCCCCGCCCTTGCCGAAGAACCTGATGCCAGCCGTGTTGATGGTGGGATCGGCGTGCGCTCCACGGAAATGCTGACACACGAGGGCGTGCCGAGGCGAGATCAGCACCGCGCCGTAGGTGCAATGGTTCCAGAAGTTGACGCTCCCAGAATCGTGGGGAATCGTCAGCATGGGATTGGCTGCAAGAAGGCGGCAGAAGTAGCGGTCGAGGCATCGCGTACCCGACCAGTCGATCACGCCGTAGGTCTGGCACTCGCCGCTGTACCCGTCTGGGGTAATGCCTCCGCTCGTCTGGGTAGCGGGAACGGGGTAGTGGTAGATGTCGTGAGTCGCGGGGGTGTAGTAGCGCAGGACAGCCATGACAACACACTAACGGCTTTCCATAAGCGCACGCCAACTCATTGGGTATCTGGGAGCAATGATGTCCGAAATCGCCTGCGCGACCTCCCTCGTCTCCCATTGCGCGTGCTGATCCGAACGCTGCCTCACCACGCGGGCAAACGCCGAGAGGCTTCCAGTCCACCACCACTCCGTCATCGCCGCCTGCGGCAATGCAGCCCTCGCCTGCTCTCCAGCGATCCCCATCTCCAGCAACGCCTCGTAGGTCTTGGTCGCCTGATGGATCAGGTCGCCCATCAACCTGTCCGCGTCCGCGCGTGCGCCCGCGTGCGAGAGGAAGTCGTCGCTCCCCTGCTTCGCTCCGCCAGTTGGCTTCGTCCTCCAGTTGGGGATGTAGAACGAAGGCGAGTCCGTCACATATCGGCGGCTCACCTCGTTCTCCACCAGCCCGACCTTGTGCTTGAACAACTGCGTCCGAACGAATATCGGAGCCTTGATCGTCAGGGTGATCTGCGGGTGGGCGAACGGTGTCCAATGTCTGTGCCGCGCCAGATAGTTCAGGAGCCTCTCGTCGGACTCCGTGAACTGCCTGCTCCGCTTGGAGAATGAGACGCGGGCTGCATTGACGACCATGAGATCGTCGCCCATGTGCGCTTCATAGGCGACGAACCCGCATCCAAGGACGGTAACCAGATTTGTCATCTAGCGCAGGAAACCGTCAAGCAGGCTTGCTGTCAACCGTTGGCATCACGAACCGCTGCCAGATACGACCGCGTTCTTGACCTCGCCCGTCACGAACGAGCCAGCAACGCACGACCCGAGGATGCCCATCTTGTCCAAGGTCTGAACCGAAGTGAACCGCGTGTCGGAGTCCTTCAGAATCTCAATCGCGGTGGAATCGAACGGAGCCACGCACTTGAACCGCAACTTCGCGATCAGCGTCACCCTGTCGATTGGGGCTTTGTCTCCAAGGCGGGCAAGCCAAGTTAGATTTGCAGTTCCGTCCTTCGGGATCGCCGCCTCGTTGATGCAAGTGGGGCAGATGAAGTCGATGGTTGACATCATGGACGGCTTTGCGCCGAAGGTGCTGATCCCCACGAACTCAAGGTGGCTTGTGTCCCACGCGAACGGCACGGTGACCGAGTGAATGACCTGTGGCAGAGTCTCTGGGTTCGCCATGACGCTGACCTCAAAGGTGTCGCCTGCATCGACTGGTTCGGATGGGGGAATGAGCCACAGACCAACCTTGTAGGCGGGAGACGGCGCGGACTTGATCTTGTTCGCTCCGTTCCTGATGGAGCCGATCATGTTCCGAGCCAACTCTGGAGAACCGTTCACCATGCTGTTGGCAATGGTTCCGTCCGAGACGACAACGCTTGGGACGACCTTGATGTCCGTGGTCTGCTGGACGGGATAGTGGAAGTCGGAGATGACGGCAAAGCGCAACTTGCCGAGGCAGCGGCGACCGTTGCCTTGCCACAGGAAGCCGCCGTACAGCCACCTGTAGTAGTCAGCCGCCTTCATTGGTGACGGTGCAGCCTTCACCTCCGCATGGATCATCGCCGTGCCGTCTGCTGGGACTGGAGCCTCGTTGACACCGCTCGACAGATGCGGAGCCGTGAATCCAGTCTTGCTGATGTCGAACACCGTCTTGTCGGTGAGGAACGGATGCGCCGTGAAGTCGAGCAACTTGAGCCGAGTGTGATCCCAAGTGACGATGATGTCCGCGCTGCGGAAGACCTGAAAGTGGGTCGAGGCTGGGTTGGGCTGCATCGCGCCGTTGACAACGGTGGATGCGAACTCGCCCTCGACCATGACATCCGCCTCGACAATCGACCCCATCCAGCAGTTCGATCCGTATCGGACGCGACCCTTCTCGTCCTCGTTGGAGTGGTTCGATGTCACGGTGACGGCGAAGCACCTGTCGGGCGAGATGATGTAGGGGTTGTAGGTGAAGCCCTTGGGGTATTGCAGCAGGATCGTCCCGTCAGCCTGCGCGACCTGAACTGGCGTGTTGTCCTGTCCCATCGCCACCCGCGCCATGATGATGATCGTCAGGATGAACAGTCTCGCGGTCATGGATTCCATATCACACCTCCTGACCCCACCATAACACCGTTTCCGCGATTTTCGCGTTTCTCCAATCGACAGCACTTGACAAGAGACAATACTTGTGCTACGCTGTCCCATGCCAGCGCGGGCTGGCACAAGGAGACAGCCATGACGAGCAAGCAAGACGCACGCACCAAGACCCTGAAGATCGCCAAGATTCGCGGTCGAGTCATTCCGACCCTCGCGAACCTCAACGGAACGGTCAGTCCCGAGGACATGACCTACTACAGCAAGTCGATGCCGTCCAAGGTGTTGCACGCGAAGTGGTATCAGCAGATCGGGGTGTACGACTTTGAGTGCGAACTCCTCCTGATCCGCGATGGCAATGTCATTGCCCGCATCGAACTCAACGACGAGGGGTGCTGGAACAAGTACACCGCCAGCGTGAGGGGCGGCGGCTTCAATAAGTTCAGCCGCCAGAGCGCGGCTATCGCGTGGGTCTACAGGGAGTTGGAGAATCAGATGGAAAATCGTCAGATTCCCTCCCAAGTGGCTTGACACGAGTCAATAGTGTGGTATCATCATCCTGTCAGCAAAGGGGCTGACCAAACAGGAGACGAGCAACATGAGCATCGGAATCAAGGTTCAGCGCGAGATGAAGGCACAGCACGGCGTTCCCACCGTGGCGGAAATCCGCGAGATGGTCGCCAGCCGCGAGGAGGCGCAGAACCGCGCCCTGATCGCGATCTACAACGGGCAGACCCAGCAGGAGAAGGTGTCCCAGACCACGGTCGAGGACAACGGGATCGGCTTCACGGGCTGTGATGCCGAAATCCTCACCTCCTTCGCGGAGCAGTTCCTCCGCCGCCAGTTCCTCTCCCCCAAGCAGCGGGCGATCCTCGCCAAGAAGATGCCCAAGTACGCGGGGCAACTCTGGCAGATCGCCGTCCGCAAGAAGGGCGCGACCCTGACGGCTACGCCCGTCCGCGACGACCGCGACGAGGAGACCGCGACCCGCAAGGCTTGCGACGATCTGGTCGATCAACTCACCAAGCGCATCAACGAACTCCGCGCCGAGCGCGAGAACGCGGACAAGAGCCACGCTCTCATGCTCGACATCCAGATCGAAGACCTCTACGAGCAGATCGCACTCGCGACCGAGGCGGCGTACTGCTGATGGAAGCACCCATGACCATCGTCCTCAAGTCCGATCCGTCCTGCCGATGCTGCCACGGGAAGGGGTTCGTCTACGAATCCCACGGGTGCGGCATGATGGGCGGGGAGCAGTTGCTATGCGACTGCGTGCTTGACCTCGCCCCCAACACCCCCGAGGTCGATGCGGCTCTTGCATCGGGCAACTACGAGATCGAAGGCACGGGCGACGAGATGCCCGAAGACACGGAGGATCGGGAATGAACATCCCATCGTACATCCCGCGCGAGATACCGCGCTCCAAGGTTCGCTCGTGGTGCATTGACGAGCAGAGCAGCCACGCGAAGGTCATCATCGTCAAGCCAAAGGACTTCAAGGCTTGGCTGGACACCATCAACGAGATGGTCAGGCGGGTCGAGACCTACCTGACGGCAAACGGATTCACGATCATCAACGACGAAGGAGACGAGCATGGCAAGCAGCACGGTCAAGTTCCCGAACGCAACGGTTGACCTCACGAGGATCGACGGCAACGCCTTCGCCATCCTTGGGGCGGTTCAGAAGGCTCTCCGAAGGGCTGGAGCCACCAAGGAGCAGCAGGACGAGTTCATCCGCGAGGCGACCAGCGGGGACTACAACAACCTCCTCCAGACGGTTATGCGCTGGGTCGAGATCGACTGAAATCTCTCAAGTGCCACGGGGTGGTGTTCCGATGAGGGAATACCATGAATACCCCAGCACTCGTCAAGTCGTTCGTCCTCGCACTCGCCCTCAACGCGACCGCCCTGTCCGCCCCGCCCCCGAGCGGGTTCGACCCTCGCCCGATCCTCGACGCGATCCGATCCGTCGAGACTGGATCGCGCAAGGACGCGAACACCGCCGTAGGTGATGGCGGCAGGGCTTTGGGCGCGTACCAGATTCATCTCTCCTACTGGCAGGATGCCGTGGAGCATGACCCGTCCCTGACGGCGAACGGCGAAACCTACCAGTCTGTCACGAACCCGAAGTACGCGGAGAGAGTGATCCTCGCGTACTGGAATCGTTACGCTACGAAGTGGACGCACGAGGAACTCTCCCGCATTCACAACGGCGGACCGGTTGGTCACAAGCGGAAGGCGACCAAGGCGTACTGGCAGAAGGTCAAGGAGCGGCTGGATGCGTGAGTACCCGAGCATGACCGAGCAGCGGTGGAGGCAGATATCCGCCGACTACAACGAACGGCTCACCATCTCCGAACTCGCCGCTGGATGGCACTTCTGCCCCGACCTAGACGGAAGGCTCATTCACCCACGCTGGGAAGAGTACCGCCATTGTCAATGCGGTCACAGCGGGATACACGGAGGGCGCAAGGATGCGTGACATAACGGATGCCGTCGAGCGGCTGTGCCGACTTGAGACCGACGACCTGTTCGTCTCCAAGGCGGACACCGAGGCGGCTTGCAAGTGGATGTACTCAAGGATCGTCTCGCTTGAGGCGACCGTCTCCGAACTCCGCAGACAGATACGCGCGACCGAGGTCGAGGCGACTGGCGCGGCGCAGGCAACACCCGTCCTGAAGGAGATCAGGCGATGAACAAGATGGTGCGAAAGAGGCGCGGCGTGACCGTCTCCGTCGATCCGCAGACGCACGCGCAGATCAGCGAACTCGCCAAGCGGTACAGCGAGGAGTGGGGCAAGGTCATCAGCAGGACGGACATCGTTCGCATGGGGCTTACCGCGCTTGCGCTGATGCGTGAGCGGGGCAAGGTGGAGAAGCCGAAATGAGGGCTGGCGTGAGCATCCAAGTCCACGAGGATGTCCTGTTCTGGGCGTTTCGGTACTGCCTGCAACGAGAGACATACGCGAAGGACGATGGAATCGCCGCCGTCATCCACAACTGGAACGACATCACCGAGTCCACCAAGCGCAAGATTCTCCACGAGATACGCGAACACCTCGCCAAGAAGAGCGGCATTGCCGACGACTGGGAGAAGGTTCTCAAGCACGCCGAGCCAAAGCCCTTGACAGGCGTACAGGGCTGTGATATTCTGGACGACGACACATGAAAGACGAGACCATCAGGCGGACGCTCCAGTTCTTCGCGACCTTCGTGCGCGAGAACACCATGCCACCGCATCAGGTCGCAGAACTCCTCATGCGTGCCGATGCACACATCGCCATCACCGAGGACATCGTTGTCTCGTCCGCAAGGCTGACGGATGCGCTGCAACGGCAGCGGGACAGCCTGCTCGACGCGAACGAAATCCTTCAGGAGCGCGTCAAGTACCTCCAGCGCGGGCTGGGCGAGATCGTCAAGAACGCCAACTCCGAGCCTGCTGCCGCCGACTACGCCTCCGACCTACTCGCTGGCAAGGAAGTCGCGGAGGACGATGGAGCCTGATCCCTACTTCACCGACGATGGTCACACCCTGTCATTCCATTGTGACGACAGGAAGGATGTCGTCATGGCGAGGGAACTCGTGGTCAGGTTCGTGGACGAGATCAACAGACTCCGACTCGTTGCAGCACGCAAGGACGCGAATGCCATTGACGACCCAACACCGTGACCAGAAGCGCGTCATCTACGAGACCGATGCCGACCGACAGAGGCAGCGCGATGCCATCGGTCACCTAGCGCGGGCGACCAACACACAGGTTGTCGAGACCGAGCGACTCGCTGGGTGGGACTACGAGATGGTGCGCGACAGCCGCGTCCTCGCGATGGTCGAGGTCAAGTGCCGCGAGTGCAAGTCGTACACCTACGCGACCTACATGGTCAGCGAGGCGAAGGCTCTGCGCCTGCGGGAGACCGCCCTCAAGAGGGGTGTCGCTGGGGGGATTCTGGTCTGCTGGAAGGACGGCGAGATCGGTTGGCTGCGGATCGACAGCCTAGAGCCTGCAAGTTGGGTGGTGGAGCAGGGAGGCAGGGTTGACCGCAACGACCCGCTCGACATCGAACGAGTCGTCCACTTCCGCATCTCGTCATTCAGGTTCATCAACAGGACGACAGGAGAGTTCAGATGACAAGAGAAGGCGTTGCCGAACTCGTCAACCGCATCGGACACCTCAAGGAAGCCAACGCACGGCTTGAGGCGCGGGTCAGGCTGCTGACCGAGGAGATGGAGAAGGCGAAGGAGAGGCACGAGGAGTACCGAAAACTCGTGGTCAAACTTCGCGACGACAAGCAGACCACGCAGGCAAACTGGGCGTTCAGGTCGATTGAGGACTCCCAGATGAAGTCGAACGCCGCGAACGCCGTCGAGCAACTGCTGGGCGAGATCGCCGTGGCGCAGAGCGACTTGGAGAATGAGCGAAGGATGCTCGACTGGCTGGCTGACAGTCTGGAGGATGCCTGCATTGAGGATGACGGGAGCGAGGTCGATCCAGCGGCGTACATGAACGAGGAGACGGTGGAGACCTTCCCGCAGGCTTGGAGGATCGCGATCACGAAGCACCTAGAACGAAAGGCTGGCGATGGACATCCACGCACGACTTGACAAACTCGTCAAGGCTGTCCCCGTCATGGGAAGCGGGGAGAACTACCACCACTCCGTCTATCTCATGGACATCGAATCAGTCCGTGGCAAGATCGTGATGATGGAAGAACAGATCGCCACGCTCACCAAAGAGGTCGAGCGGCTCCGTGCAGGCGGATGCGCCCGCTACCAGAACACCACCCAGTTCTGCGCCGAGGCAGTCGCGCTTCAGGACGAGGTGAAGGCACTACGCATGAAACTCGACCTGACGGAGTGCCATCTCAAGGACGCGAATGAGCGTCTGAAGGAGCGAGGATGAGCGATGAGGAAGACGACCAGATGTTCCTGTTCGATGGGCTGCACGACGACCCGAACGACTGGAGGAAGCATTGGGTCGGGATGCCAGAACTCTCGCAGGAAGACCTGTCGTCGTTCAGGAAGATCGTCGTCCACTTCCGAAGCGAAGAGGATGTAGCCGCGTTCGCGGCACTTATCGGGCAGCAGATCACGCCGAAGCAGCCGAGCCTCTGGTTCCCAGAGATGGCGCACAGGATCGCATCGGACAAGCGTTGGGTCGGCACGAAGGATGAACCCTAGATACCCCGTCTACATCATCTCCAAGGGCAGGGCTGATCGGCGGCTCACCATCCGCACGCTCGACGCGCTTGCAGTCCCCTACACCCTTGTTGTCGAGCCGCAGGAGTTCGATGACTACGCACGCCATGTCGATCCGCGCCGAATCGTCGTCACGCCATTCAGCAATCTGGGGCATGGCAGCATCCCCGCGCGTAACTTCGTCTGGGAGCATTCGATCTCCAGAGGGGCGAGGCGGCATTGGATTCTGGACGACAACATTGCGGCGTTCTGCCGCCTGAACCACAACCTACAGGTCAAGGTCACGGACGGGACGGTGTTCAGGGTGATGGAGGACTTCGTGGACAGGTACGCGAATGTCGCCATAGCCGGTCCCCAGTACGACCACTTCGCCAAGTCCAAGTGCGTCCACCCCGCCTTCTGCGCCAACACCCGCATCTACTCCTGCCTCCTGATCGACAACTCCCTCCCCCACCGCTGGCGCGGTCGCTACAACGAGGACACCGATCTCTGCCTCCGCGTCCTCAAGGACGGTCTATGCACCGTCCTGTTCTACGCCTTCACGCAGGAGAAGGCGACAACCATGACCATGCGCGGCGGCAACACCGACGAACTCTACAAGGACGATGGTCGGCTCCTGATGGCGCAATCCCTCGCGGATCAGCACCCCGATGTCGCCCGCGTCTCTTGGAAGTTCAACCGCTGGCAGCACCATGTCGATTACCGCCCGTTCCGCAGGAACGCCCTCAAGTACCGCGATGGCTACATCCCGCCAAGCGGCATTGACGAGTACGGCATGAGGCTCGTCTCCGTCGAGGAGCCAAGCCTGTTCAGCGAACAAGCCCCGTGCGATGCACGAGGCTTGCTCTAGGGGACGCGCGGGAGACCAATCCCGCACGAGACGAGTCACTTGGATGGGGCGGCGTAGATGGCGCAGACCACCTCGCCCTTGCCCTTGAGTTCGTTCATCATCCGCGCGAACGCGGTCGGGTGACAGCCAGTCATAAGACCGCTCTCGGTCAGGATCATCGTGAAGCCCTTGGCGTGAACCTTCTTCTTGAAGGCGGCGATCTCCTTCGCCTCCGCCATGTCGTGGGCAACGCGGTCGATCACATCAACGATCCCGATGGGGTAGCACTCGCCGTCCCATTGCTCAAGACGCTGCTTCACCTCGTCGTTGAGGTTGCGCTCGACCATGTGGTCAGCGAAGTACAGGCTCGTCTCGCCGCCATTGCCATCGTTGTGGACATCAGCGACATGGCGACCGTCGAGGAAGACCGCCGCCGTGAAGCACATCGTCTCGCGGCTGAAGGTCTTGCTGTGCTTGAACTTCTTGAGCGTGATGCGCTTCGCGATGGAAGCGGTCGCTTGCTTGCTGTTGTTCCACGCCTTGTGGAAGTCGGACGGCGCGGGCTTGAGGTCGGTGTCGATCATGGCTCTGTTCCTTTGGGCGGGGGAGGGGCGGGTTTCCCCGCCCTCTCCCCGTCCCGTGTTAGGCGACCTTGGTCACGGTGAGGTTGGCAACATCGGCGGGGGAGACCTCCGCGACCGACAGACCCTTGAAGGTCGTCTTGCCCGCGCACTCGCGAGTCGCCTCGCTGCGGCAAGCGGCGATGAACGCATCGACCGTCTCGTCACGCTCGTCGGTGAGGGACGCGAGGCGGCTGGCGATCTCGCCCTCCGCGACAGCCTTGGCGATGACCTCGCGCATCAGCGGCGAGTAGGCAGCGAGAAGGCGCAAAATCTGCTCGGGCTTCGCCGCCTGCCAGATCGTCTGCGAGTAGTCCTCGCCCTTGGTGACCGTACCCGTGATGCGGACGGTGACATCGACCTCGGTCGTGCCGACAGGGAGGTCGCACGAATCCTTGATGAAAGCCTTGGCTCCGTCGAGGATCGACTTGTCGTTGGTGGTCAGGTTCGTCATGGCTCGTCTCGTTTCTGCGGGTCTTCCGCAATCTTGGTCTCTGTCAGGCTTGCGACCCCGTTGGTCGCTTGCCATGCACCTAGTATAGACATCGGTCAAGCCCTGTCAAGCCCTTGAGACGATTTTCCGACGATTTTGTTTGTCCAAATGGAACTGCCGATAAATCAGCCACTTGCATCTTGTAAAGGGGTTCCCAACTCGGTATACTGGGGTCGGGACAGGCTTCGGACGACCCGAACGCCGCCCGAATGGAGCCGCGAAAGGAATGGAGCGCGTGAAGTGCCTCTTCATCCCGCAGGAAGACACCAAGCCCGTCAGGGGCATGGAGATCGCTCCATACAAGGGGGCGCACGAGATATTCAACGCCGTCATCGAAACCACCAACGGGACGGTCGCGCGGGCGCACGGGCGCACGGGAACCCTGCTGTGGATTGACGACGAGACCAAGCCATGCCGCGTCAACCACAGGGCTACCAGCATCGCTGGACAGGAGATCGCTGGTCACGCGGTCGTGTTCCAGATTGGACTGGACGGAGAACTGACTGATGTCGATTACGATTCCCTCGGACTCAAGCCGTAAGCCAACGCCTTCGCGGAGGCTGGCGGCACGCAGGGAGGCGACCGTGCAGGCAGATCAGCCACAGGTAGATCAAGAAGCACTTGAGCGGGCGAAGGATGTCGCCACGAGGTTCAAGTGGTATGTCGTCGTCGGGACGGGCGGCGCACTCAACCATCGCGGCAAGTGCTGCTTCAAGGAGTCGCAGGCTGCACAGTACGCGGTCGATTCGTGGGAAGATGCCATCGGCTGCTTCCTGCCAGACGGACGCTTCTACCAGAAGAGGAACTGATGCCTGCCTACAACGGCTACGCGAACCGTTCCACATGGAACATCGTGCTGTGGGTGTCCAACGACGAGCGGCTGTACAACGCCTGCAAGTGGCGGTGGCGCGAACACAAGCCATCGCCCAAGGAGGCTCTGGACTGGTGCATCACCTTCTTCGGGGCGACCACCCCAGACGGCGACCTGATCTCGGAAGCCGACTTCGTTGAGGTAGCCAAGGCTTTGGGAGAACTCGCATGACGCTCCCAGAAGAGTCGTATCGCGCCGTTATCCAGACGCGGCGTTTCCTCATGGACTTGCTCGACCCGCAGAAGACCCCGCGCGTCCCGTCCGCCGTCCGCGTGCAGGCTCGTCGCCTCGTCAAGCACTACCCATTCGACTGCGAGGTTGAGGTCGCCACGACATCGCCGCAGAAGATCAGGATCGGCGCGGGTCGAACTGCCTGCGGAGCCGCTCAACCTCGTCGCTCGACATGATGCACCGCACGCTGCTCGGCAGCGTGTACGCACGATGGGGCTTGGTTGAGACTGGGTACATCCGCCAAGAAGCCCTCGCCTCGCGCTCCGCGAACTCCCTCGTGGTGGACGACATGATGGTCATCCACCTCGCGACGATGCGGTAGTCGAGGCACATCCCACGGCGATCCTTGCGACCCCTCGGGTCGAACTCGTAGTCCTGACACAGCAGCATGAGCCGCACGGTGTCGGAATCGGCGTTAGGTTCGACCTTGAAGATGCGGTTGCGGATGTTCATGGCGAGGAAATCCCGATGAACCGCTCGGGACAACACGGGGAGTTTCTCTGCTCCTTGCGCCTCTCACGGGCAAGTGAGCCTAGAGCCTCCTAGCAATGGTTACTTGGAAAGTGGTGTCGAAGGGCGGATTCAGACCTAGCGAGGAGTCGAACCTCGCATACCCAGCAGGGTCGTTTTAGCCACACGGAGGTCAGACCCCGTGGGTTACCGCAGAAGCCTCCTCGCGAACCGTCTGGTGGATCAGACCGTCAGATTCGCGCATCAGCCTCTCCCTGCCGCTGAACGGTAGTCAGCCCGACAAGCCTGAAACCGTCCTCCGACACGCACACAGTACCACAGTATTGACCGTTGTCAATGGGCTATCGGGGGAATCGGGCAAGATTCTTCAGATTCTCCCAGACCGTTATCTGGTCTATGGAAATCCGACAAGATTCTCCTAAAGGCACTTGACACGCCTTGACGATGGTGTAGACTACAGGGGTCAGCAAGGGGCTGACGGAAAGAGACGAGAACAAATGACCAACGACCAGACCAACAGCAACAACCGCCACGACCGACTCCGCGAGGAGTGGCTTCTCCTGACCGCCCAACTCCTGCGGAGGAGCGTGAATCGCCTCCAACTTGAGGACTGGCAGCGCGGAGGCAGCGATCACCTTCACGCCCTCACCAGCGAGTTGCTCGGTCTCGCCACCGAAGCCCTCGCTCGGCACGGCGTGGAAGGCACGCTCGACTGGCGCGGGCATGGGTTGAGTCCAGACGGAACATGGGGTTGGGGACAATGGGATGACCCCCATCTCAACCTCCATTTCTCCGCCGACTCCAACGATGTGCGGACTGCCGAAGCCAACGACCTTCGCGTGGGCGATTGCCTTCTCTAAAGGACAAGCCATGCACCAGACCGCATTCCCAGCCTTCGCGAACTACCAACTTGGATCAGACACGATCCCATACGAGGTGATCCGTGTCGTTTCCGACAAGACAATCGAAGTCCGCCGCATGAAGGCGGAACTCGACCCTTCGTGGAAGCGAGACTTCATCCCGGGCGGGTTCTGCGGTCACACCGCGAACAACGACTCGCAGAAGTGGATCGTCACCAGCGACGAGACGCAACCCGTTATCCGCATCCGCAAGCAGAAGAGCGGACGGTGGGGCAAGAACGGCTGGTTCTACCTGTCTGACAAGCCCGTCTACTTCTACGACTTCAACTTCTGACCGCAACACAGAAACGAGCAACGACCATGAACCACAACCACCTCACCCAACTCCGATTCGTTTGCAACAACACCGCATACGACCCGAAGTGCCGTTCCCCGTGGGGACGGATTCAGAATGTCACGCGCATCGCGGATGGCATCTCGTGGCTCTCGACGGCTGGTCACGGCGGATTCCGCCTGTCCAAGACCCGCTACGAGGAGATGCCAGAGTACCTCCGCGCCTGTTCGTTCACGAACAACCAGTTCTTTGAGGAGGACTGCTCGTGGTGCGCCGTTGTGCTTGCGTTCCCCCAGTTCTTCAACGCCGACCAGAGCCTCTCTGCGTCGATCACCTTCAACAAGTTCTACGCCAAGACCGCAGCGCGAGTCGCTGATCTGGTCAACTTCCCCGCGCCATGAAGCCACCACGGAACATGACCTTGCAACAGGCACTCGCCCTCGCGGAGCGGGCGGCATCGCACACCCGCAGATGCGAGATGGACGCGGAGTCCAAGCCATCGCTGACGAACCTAGCCCGCCTCAAGCGGGCGGAAGAGGCGGAGGCGAAGGCGTGGCGGAGAGCAGCAGCATTGGAGGATTCAGATGGGTAAGCCCAAGCAGTTCGTCGTCGGGAAGGACTACGAAGCGTCCCTGCTGTTCAACAACGGCAGGGCGAAGTACCGATGCGTCAGCATCCATTGGAACAGGCGGACGGCGCGGTTCGTTTCCGCAAGCCGCACGGACGAGCCGTTCTCGTCCCGCATCGCGATCACCAAGGACGGCGTGGAGACTTGCCAGTCCGACACCATGCTGCGCGGACGGATCAGCGCAGACAGGAGATGGAAGTGACCAATACGCTGTTCATCATTCGTGGCGTGAGTGGGAGCGGGAAGACGACATTGGCGGCTGCACTCGACGGTGGGTGGGCTGTGCCAACCTATCACGCCGAAGCCGACCAGTTCTTCATGGTCGATGGCGAGTACCGCTTCGACCCGACGAGGCTCAAGCAGGCGCACGCTGATTGCCTCGTGAGGGCTGATGCCGCCATGATGTCTGGGGACTACTCCAGAGTCATCGTGAGCAACACCTTTACGCAAGTGTGGGAGTTTCAGCCGTACCTCGACCTCGCGCGTGCGCGTGGGTGGCGCGTGTCGGTCATCCACATGGAGACGCGGCACGCCAACACCCACGGGGTTCCCGAGGAGGCTGTCAAGCGGATGCTGGCACGCTGGGAGCCGTTCAACCCCGTCAACGGTTGACACTCCCGCGTTGCAGGCGCGTTCCCAGCACGCTGGCATCGTCGTCGCGACCCGACCTCGCGTCTGTGCGTGCGCGTCTGTGTATGCGTGCGTGCGCGGGCGATCACGCGCGCCTGCACCCGCGCGGGCGTAGGCGTGCGCGGGCGCGTAGGCGCGTGCGTAGGCGCGTGCGGGCGTGCGCTGCGTGCGCGTGAAGGTGGCGGTAAGCGAGGCGGTGGCGCGTACCCCATCCAATGATGTGCTTCAGGTGTTCGTTCATGGCAATGCCTAGACGACCACAGGAGGGGATTGCCGAGGGCTTTCGCGGAAGATTTCCGATTTGCCCGTGGGACGGCTGTGGATACAGTTGACTGGTGTCAATAACTGTGACCCAGCCATGCCCAAGAGAAGACCCAAGAAAAATAATCGGATTTCCC
>Ga0255169_1000249_pt1 | contig 26094 bp, 37 predicted proteins | sample Atl_Miss_RepC_8d_FD_183179 | JGI IMG/M metagenome (GOLD analysis project Ga0255169, IMG submission 183179) | Freshwater microbial communities from Altamaha River, Georgia, United States - Atl_Miss_RepC_8d | ecosystem: Environmental > Aquatic > Freshwater > River | place: USA: Georgia | collected...
AGGTGTCGCGTATCTGGCGGTGGGAGGATTCCCAGCGAATGCGCCTCGTCGCAAGGGCAGAGTACCCGGTCCTGATGTGAATCGCGATGTGGTTCCCGCGATGCTCACCCCGGGTGAGTTCGTGATAAAGCGTTCGGCTGTGAGCAACTACGGTCTGGGCGTGATGTACGCCATGAACGAAGGTCTTGTGCCGAAGGATATGTTCGGTAGCCTACCCGGGGTTCGGAAACTAGCCACGGGCGGTACGGCAGAGGCGACCATCCCACCAAAGATCGAAGTCACTACTCCGATGCAGCCGCCTCCCCAGATGCCGCAGCAGTCTGGTTCGCAAGCCCCAGTTCCCGCCTACATCGTTGCCAACGAGCAGGCGATGCAAAACCTACTCAACGGCGGCAGGAACGCCATGATCGACTTCATGCGTCGAAACAAGAACACATGACCGTCACGCAATCGTCATTCGTGTCTCGCGCTGGCACGCCAGCACCCTTGTCAGCGAACGGTGTGAATCCAGCAGTTCCGCTTGTGGAGCGATGCTGGGAGCCGCAGGCGTTGTTCATCCACGACTGGAGTCAGCCAGTCACGCTTCGCAGCAAGTGGAATACCGTGGTCAGCAAGAGCCGTACTGGAGAAATCCAGAGGATCGGCTTGAGCGACAAGCCGACCCTGACTCTTGATTCCGAAAGCCGTTGCTTCAATCAGAATCATTGGAGCAACCTAAACGAGATGCTGTCGAAGCAGGAGGTTTGCCGATACCTGTCGCCGCTGCATTGCGATCCGATTCATGGCGTGACCCTGTTCGACCCGCAGTATCACCGCTTCGCCGTCACGAGCGACTTGAATACGCGAAGGTTGTTTCAGGGTCAGAACGCCATGATCGCAACCGTCCCATCGACGGCTATGACATCGGAGTTCACTTGCTCTGAAGTTACTGATGTCAATAGGACTACGAAGCGAATCACATTGGAGACTCCGCTTCGCAGGGCGCAGTATGAAGAGCCGAAGATCGACAAGTCGATCTACGCAGTTACAAGCACAAGTGCCATTCCGTCTGGTGGTTATGGATACGCAAGTGGCTCGACGGTAACGATGTGGTGTCGTAAGTCGTGGACGGCTGGCAATCCGACGACTGTTGGATCGCGTGCTTCAGATGGTGGGCAGACGACATCCGTTGCTGGCGTTGAACTTGTCGTCAACAGCAAGGCGCAGGCTGTTCTCATCAAGCCAAACGATCAGATCATCCATATCGGCTACACGATGGCTCGTAACAGCCAGTCAATGACCCTAACGCCAACGGTCATCAAGGCAGTCAAGGGTGCTGGCGGCGCAACCACACAGGTATCTCCAACTTGGACGCTGGTCGCGCTCAATGGCGGAGTCACCGATTGGGTTGAGAGCGGTACTGTCGGTGGAAGCACGGCTAATCAACCGACCAACTTCAGTCATCAGCGCGTTGGAGCGGCTACCCCAACGACAGCGCAAGTGAGAACTTGCCGCGTTCAGGTTCGCACTACGACCGTCACGCAGGCAATGATCGACACCCTTCGTGCAGCCGATACTGGCATCACAGGGAATGGCGCGGCTCAAGTCTATGTTGAGGCTACCGTTGCTGGATCGGCTGGCACAAGCACTACGACCGACAACGCGCTTGCCCATGTCGTGCTTGTGGTCAGAGACGGATTTCTGAAGCCAACTGGTGCTACGGCATCGCTAATCGCCGCCGTTGATGCGGAGATGATGACACACCTGTCTGCGTCAGCACCAGATACCAACCAGAACGACTATCCATCTGGGGCTTCAGCCTATCCGTTGTATACGCAGTCGATTTCTCTTACTTCTGCGGCTCCAAAGTCAAAGACGCTTGCGATCCAGTTCTTGAGTTATGGGCGTTCATCACAGCAAGGCGACCCAGCGATTGCCGTTTCGTCGCCACTTGCTGCAACTCTGCTGTACCCAACATCACAGTCGTATCCCGATGGATCGTCAACTCCATCGAACACCAACCTTTCTCGTGCGTTTGTGTCGTCGTCGGCTACCGATGTCACGACAATGATTCACGAGATCGTTGACGCATCAGCCGTTGAAGCCGAGCCGATCACGGGAAACCTGAAGAACTACGGGTTCAGCGGTACTTTTGGATACACGAGTGGTGTGCCGACCACGCCGAATGTCACGCCGTTCCTGTTCAACCTTGGTCTGGTGCTGAATCCTTCGATTCAGAAGCCGCTTCGCTGCTATCCGCTGATGGAGAGCGATCCATCGCCGTCGATTCCGCAGTACGGAACGCCAGACACAAGCACGATTGGAAAGGTGTCCGTCAGCGCATCGCAGTCGAGCGGGATGGTCGCCTTGGATTCGCCTGACACGATGATCCAAACTGGATGGGATTACGCCGCATATCCGCCGTTCCAGTCGAATCCAAAGCGAGTCAACTCTGGTTCGGTGTGCAACACGAGCAGCGACTATGCGACCACGGCAATCGTCGCGCCTCTTCTGACGGGCAAGTTTGACTACGCGACAGGAATCACAATCGGCGCATCGTCATCGGTTGACATGGAGACAGTTGGCATCGGTCGATCAGTCGAGGGGTATCAGGAAGAGCCGCGCAAGGAGTTCTCCGTGCAGGCGACATTCCTCAAGCGAACGGACGCTTTCAAGTTTCTTCAACTATGGAACAACCGCCGTGGTCGTTTGGCTCCCGTTTGGTTCCCAAATCCATCCGACAGCCTCAACGCGCTGTATTCAGCCTTCGACAACGAAATCTACTTTGCCGCAAATGACTCCAATGTCCTTCCGTCCATTACGCACGGAGCGAAGTTTATCTACATCAGGACGACAGGTGGCACTTCATACATCTTGTCGGTGAGTGGATGGACAAGCGGGCAAGGGTTCATCGTGGCAACCATTGACACCACATTGCGTTCTGATGGAACGCAGTTGTGCAACCTTGATCCAGCGGTTGCTAGCGCGATCCAGACAAAGACTGTTGCGCGAATCACGACCGCGCATCTTTGCTACTTCGACAACGACGAGTTGACCGAGCAATGGCGCACGGACGAGGTGATGTCCGTGCAGTTCAAACTGACGGAACACAGCGGCGTATTCAAGCCAGAGATGGAGGCTGGAGTTGCGACTCCAACCACGGGATGCGGATACTGCTGCGGTTCAGTCGATCCGTGTCCATGTACTGGCGGTAGCGCGTTCGGCTGTCCTACGACGATCAACTCGCCAAATGCGTGCTGCATTTGCCGAACATCTGGTTTGAAGTTGCGCGTCACGGTGTTTTGCTACGACCCCTGCTACAACATTGAAGAACCAGATAACGATCCTCTTGATTGCCCGGGTTGTTCGTGTACGAAATGCACGCTTGCTGGTAGTTACTGCCTCCCGACTGGGGCAAAAGAGTTTGAGTTAGAGGTCTCGGCTCCCGATACAACTTGTTCCGTCCTTGGCTTTAGGTCTCCAGCACCAGCCGCGTGTGCAGCGGGTGGAGATCAAGCGTTCACCGCTTTCTTGGACACAAGGACTGGTCAATGGACGGTCTCGCAGAACTCTTGGATAATCAATCCATGTTGTGCTGGAGGAGCCTGCCAATGTCCGCCACAGGGATGTCCTTGCGCCACGGCTAACTGCAACAATGCTTGCGGGACTCCAAAGTCCGTGTCTGAATGCGCGAAGTTTGAGTTCTACGAGAATATTTGCGATTTGACTTGCGTAATAAACCCAAACTGCGCCTCTCTGAAATGCGGTCAACTGGTTGGCGGAACGAGAAGACCACTTACAGACTGTTGTGGGAAAGAAGACCCCAATCGACCCGGGAACGCCGTTGGTCGCCTGAAGGTGCTTGGAGAACTCATCAACGAGTGGGGGTCAATCGGATCGACTACTGGATGCACGCTTGCTTGCGCCACTTGCACCTAGTTGTGATACACTAGGTTCGCTTGGTAATCTGCCATGAACACGGCACAGACACGCATTCACAACAACGCCTGCTTCGTGACCGTCACCATTGACGGTCATTCGTTGCACGCCAAGTTCGTGCCGAGTAAGCAGGCGATCATTCGGCTTGAGGCGGACGATATGCCCGCAAGCATGATGAAGCAGGAAGGCGATCCTTCTCCAGCAGCGGTTGAAGTTGCGGACAAGGCGGTCGCCGTCGAACAGCATCAGGAACAGCCTAACCTTGGCGTTGCTGCGACCATCGCTGGTGCAGCGAAGTTGGCGGCTACGCATCTTGGGATCGGGATGGCATCCAAGGATGATGTCTCGCGGCGCACATCAGTCTGTCTTGGATGTCCGAAGAACGATCTTGGTCGATGCAATGCCTGTGGCTGCTATCTCTGGGCGAAGGTTCGTCAGGCGAAGGAAACCTGTCCAATAGGGAAGTGGTGACGCATGGCTGGCGGACTGACCGAGACAGTCAGCAACCTCTACCTTATGGTGGAGTTTGAGTGGGGATTGCTGTGCGACTACGGCGCAGGCAGCGCACCAAACGATCCATGCGTTGAGACTGCGGCGTATCGGGTTGGGTTCATTCGCGCCAATACGGATGCGACTCTGGACATCGGCGGGGAGAGCAAGACCTATAAGGCAGTTCCAGAGATGGACTTTGAGATGGTCGATGCGCTCAAGGGCGGTACTGCCGACGAGCCGTTCAGAGTCATCTTGCCGCTGCACATCTATCCAGCCAATGTGATGGTTGGCAACCCTTTCCCAACGACACGAGTGTCGGTTTGGCAATGCCGAATGGGAGATGCTGGAGTACCCGGGACTTGGGGAGGCGCAAACTACAGCAGGCGGCTTCTCGCGCAAGGGCAAGTTGGTCGCACTACCGCGCGGTACAACCGACGACCAGACATCGTTGCCGTCGAGTGTTATCGCAACAAGGCGCAGATGCAGTCTGTAACCCTTGGCATCACATCGTCGCAGCGTTGCTATTGGAGGTTTGGAGACAACAACTGCCAGTTCCCTATTCAGCAGGCGACCGTAAGCACCGTCTCTTGCACGAGCATTCAGAATCAGAAACTCTATGTCACCATCCCGCAGAATGCTGTCGTCGGCAGCGCACTTCAGGTCATCAGCGGGTATCAGGCATTTCAGTACGGCTATGCCGAGGCAGAGGGTCTCAAAATCTTCATCCGCGAACATAGGGTAAAGAGCGGCGCGAACTACATCGTCGCGACATCTGGAGTTGCAGTCGGGCAGCAACTTGAACTGCTCCTGACATTCCAGCCACCATCTCATCCGAACTACACATGGCTCACCAAGCCGATCACCTTGGTCGGCGGATGCACGAAAAACAAGTCTGCTTGCATCGGCAAGTGGAACAACGCTGAACACTTTGGGGGATTTGGAATCCTTGTTCCGACATACAACCCAGTCTGGGAGGTTGGCGGAGGTATGCCAGCATGAGAACGCTTGCCGAGTTCAATGACGAACTTCAGGGGTGGTATGCGACTCCGTATCGGCATGGGATCAGCATCAAGGGTTCTCATGGCGGGGTGGACTGCGTTCGCTTCGTCGTGTCTATGCTTGAGTGGCTGCATGGACGAAAGGCTGATGCTGGGTGCATTCCATTCGACTTTCCTGCTTCGGCTGCGTATGTCGCGAAGTTCCCAGCCGTAGATGTGTTCAACTGGATGACCGACAGGTATCCATGCCATGTCGTTTATCGCAAGGGCAGGGATTCGGAGATGCCTGAACTAGCCCCAGCGGATGTCGTTGTGCTTGAACACACGGACGAAGAGCCGTGCCACATGATGATCGCTGGAGACGGGGTGATCTGGCACTCCAACAACTGGCTGCACGGCGGTCGAGTTAGTTGGACTGGGCTTACGGAGAAGATGCGCGAAAGCGTCTGGTGCATCTGGCGCGTAGACGCGGCAAGGAGCCTTCGTTGACTGGCTACACGCCCATCCTCGCGACCTTCTTCGGCATCGAATACCTGATTGCCTATGCGATTGTCGCCGCAATCTCTATTGGTGCTGGACTGCTGCTTCGTCGCAAGAGCAGTCAGGCTTCGATGGATGTGCAGGCTGAACAGCCGACGAATCAAACAGCCCGTGGTGGCTTCATCCCCATTGTCATGGGACGAAGGCGAGTTGGATCATGCTTCCTTTGGACTGGTGATCGCATTGAGATTGAGGAGGTTGTCGGTCAAGCACCGTCAGGAGGAAAGGATTTTGGCGGCGGCGGGTCACAGGACATCAAGCAAATCGCCTACTTGGAGCGTGGATGGATTGGTCTTTGTTGCGAACGCGCCCTGATCGTCCACGGCATCTACAAGGATGGTCGCCTTGTCGAGAACAGCCGTTTCGCCAAGCCATTCATGCCATCTGGTTCGCGCATTGACTTCGCGAAGGATGGCTCTGGGTTCATCTTCTGGGGAGAAGACCACCCACCAATCACTCACGAGGCGTTGGTTCTGCTGAACGACCTTGCTGGAGTGCAGTCAAAGTGGGAAGGCATGGTCTGGATGTATTGGGACAGGCTCCGTCTTGGTCAGGTCGCCAGATGGGGCAACATGGAATACGACATTGAGACTTGCCCTCCGTCTGGTCTTGGGGGCTTTACGGCTCCATCAACAATCGGAGCAGACGAGGACAAGGGTTGGAATCCCTCTCTGTGCATCTTGATTCTCCTGATGCAAGAGTCACCCCTTGGATGTGCGATTCCCAACTGCCGCATTGACTTCGCAAGTTTCAACACGGTTGGAAATGCGATGAATAGCGAGGGGCTGTCTGCAAACATCTTGGTTCAAGATGGTCAGACCGCCGAGAATGTCATTGGCGGAATCCTTGAGGACATCGGAGCGATGCTCTACGAGGTTGATGGCAAGATCGGCATTCGCCTTGTCCGTCAGGTCGCCACTCCGCTTGCAATCACCGACGATGTGATGCTCCCGCCCTACGAGGAGATCGACAGGTTTCATCGAATCACGCAAACGGATCAGATTGTCTTTACCTACGCCAATGTCACGCGAGACTTTGCGCCCGACATCGTGAACATCGAAGACGATGGATTGTCGGAACAGGGGACACGGCGAAGGCAGCGTCGAGTTCCACTTACGATTGCAACGAGCGAGAAGGTTGCTTGGAAGATCGCAAACAGGCGATTGCAGGAGAGTTTTGCTCCGTTTGCGAAGTACGGAATCAAGTTCATCCGTGACTTCAAGATGCTGCTACCCGGGGAGACGGTTCGCCATCCCACGCTTGGCGATCTACGGCTGATTGAGACGCGCTTCGACGCGAACAGCCCGACCACGGACTGCCTTTTCGTTCAAGATGTCTACGGCAATGCCCCTGACTACACCGACCCAGACGATGGCGGTGGTGGCGGCGGAACGGCGGAGGCTCCACTTCCTGACTTGATGTTCAAGATGTACGAGGTTCCAAGAACGATGTTGCAGCGCGGCAACTACACAGGGATACAGCCCGTGTTTTCAATGCTGCGCGTCCGCAAGCGCAACTCTGTTGCTCGTGCTGGCTTGTATCGCGGAACATCTCCGCTTGAGTATGTCCTCGTAACAAGCACGGGACGAAGGCAGTTCGGTGGCTTTCTGGTTGGTGGGATTCAGGACGACTTTCGATACGAAGACGCTTCGATCATCATTGAAATCTTCGGAAACGGCTTTGAAGCACCGCTAACCGATACGGACAAGAAGAAGCACGCGATTGACATGGCTTCTTGGGTTCCAGTCACAACTCAAGCAAACTACTTCAATGGCGGAATCACCGTTGTCATAGGAACTCTTGGACAAGAAGAGATTTGCTACGCCAAGCAGATTGAGCCATATGCGACTGCAAGCATTGATGGGAAGAACAGTCTTGTCGTCCAATACAGGATTCGCGGCTTGGTCAGAGGCAGGCATCAGACCGAAATCGGAACACATTACGCTGGCGCAAGGGTGTTTGTGTTTCAATCGGCATCTGCAAATCAGAGACCGCTCACGGTTATTGGAACGACCGCCACAGGATTGACCGCTTATCACAAGTCTCGTGCGGTAAACGCTAATGGAACGGCGATCACCCTAAACGCATCTCCGAACTCCAACATTACGGTGGCAGGCAAGTGGGATAAGGCAATCCCGCTGCAATACTTGCGGTTTGGCGAGAAGATGCCAGCCATCGACCTTTCACTTCTGCCAAGCGGAAATGCTTGGCGTTCCGAACTTCCGAACTTCAAGGCTAACAGGACGATTGACACTTACGCGATAACCAACTCGTTTGGTACAGCCGTGGTACTCGCGGCAATCGCCATTGAGATCAGCATTCCGTCAAACACTTACCTGAAGGGGGCTGGTGGTCGAGCCTACGCATCATCGGCTGGCGGCAGCGGATCGGTTGCGGAAAGTGGATTGGAGAAGACACGAGATAGGTTTGTTCTTGAAGTGTGCTTTGTCCCTTGGGATGGATCGGCTAGGCGTTCAGCACCAGTCGTCATTCGATCCCAAACGGTCGCTGACTACACAACCACCGATCCAGACGGTTCGTTCAGGAACCACGCCAGATACTACGGAAGCGTCACCATCGACTACTCCGCCTTGATGCACGAGGAGGATCGAACTGCGACACTCGCTTGGCTAAATGCAAACGCTGGATGGTCTATCAATCGTAAAGTGAGTAGTGCAGACTTCAGCAACTCTTTCTTCAGCGAAGACATTCCAGTCGTCGGTGATGTCGGAAACGAGACGGGCAATCCTCCGATCTTCTACATCAGGATTGCTCACTATCTGATCGACAACGCTCCGAACGGAACGCCTGCGTCCGTAAGGTATTACTACTCTTACGACAGCCGAATCAGGCATGATTGGCGAACCCCGAAGTACGATGCAAGGGATGAGTTTGGGGGGTTTTCTTGGCATCGCGCTGACTACCAGTTCCTTGGATTTGACGGAGGTCAGTATTGACCAGCATCGCCATCAACCGCATTCGCAGGCGAATCTCTGGCGCGGGAGGTGCGCCAGCCGACATCGCTCACGGCGAACTCGCGTTCAACGAGGTCGATGGTGTCCTTTACTACGGATCGGGCGCAAAGAAGAGCAGCGACAAGGCGACTCTCGCCCTCAAGGTCGGTGGCGTGGGGACTTTCGTCGCGCTTGAAGGTAATCAGACCATCAATGGGAACAAGACCTTTCAAGGTATAGTTACAGTCGCAACTCCACCGCTTGACGATGACAGTTTGCGCGTTGCAAACACCAGTTGGGTGCAGGCGAAGTCGATTGACGGCGGAAACTTCTAGGACACATCATGGCAAACACCATTCGTATCAAGCGGCGTGGTTCTGGCATTGCTGGCGCACCAGCGTCTCTCGCAAGCGCAGAGTTGGCGTTCAACGAGATCGACAACACGCTCTACTACGGCAAGGGCGACAGTAGCGGAACCGCGACGAGCATCGCTGCCATCGGCGGTGACGGCGCGTTCGTCTCGCTGTCTGGCACGCAGACGATCAGCGGCAACAAGACCTTCTCTGGAACGGTATCGCTTGGCTCTTCGGCAACTGCGACTACGCCTGCAAGCAACAGCAACGACACCACCCTCGCGACGACTGCCTTCGTCACGACCAAGACCACGGGTTTCGGAAGCGGATCGGTGACCAGCGTTGGTCTGTCCTTGCCCGCCATGTTCTCGGTCACGGGTTCTCCCGTCACGACCAGCGGCACGCTCACGGCAAGCCTTGCTTCGCAGACCGCCAACTATGTGTTCATCGCTCCGAATGGAACGGCTGGCGCACCGACCTTCCGCGCACTCGTTGCAGCCGATCTTCCGTCCCTGACGGGAACCTACCTCGGTCTGTCTGCGGGCGGAACCGTCTCTGGAAACACGACCTTCAGCGGCACGGTCGCGCTTGGCGCATCGGCTACGGCGACCACCCCATCGACCATCGACAACAGCACGAAGGTCGCAACCACCGCGTATGTCCAGAATCAGGGCTTCCTCACTACAGCGGTGTCGAGCGTTGGGCTTTCGCTCCCCAACATCTTCACGGTGTCTGGCTCCCCAGTCACCCTGTCGGGAACGCTGACGGCTTCGCTGGCATCGCAGACGACCAACACCGTCTTCGCCGCGCCGAACGGCTCGACGGGCGCACCCACCTTCCGTTCGCTTGCTGCGGCTGACATCCCGACCCTGACTGCTGCGAAGATCAGCGACTTCGACACGCAAGTCCGCACCTCGCGTCTGGATCAGATGGCTGCGCCGACTGCAAGCGTGGCGTTCAACAGCCAGAAGATCACGGGTCTTGCCGATCCGACGAACGCGCAGGACGCGGCGACGAAGTTGTATGTCGATAACTCCCGTCTGGGAATCGACTTCAAGGACAGCGTTCGCGTTGCTACCACGGCGAACATCACGACCATCGCTGGCGGCGCACCGTCAACCGTTGACGGAGTGAGCCTCGTGGCGAACGACCGAATCCTCGTCAAGAACCAGACGACCGCCTCGCAGAACGGCATCTACAAGGTCGATACGGTTGGAACGGGAGCGAACGGCAGTTGGTCGCGAACGACCGATGCTGACGGCTCTCCCGCTGGCGAGTTGACCTCTGGTGCGTTCGTGTATGTCGAGGAAGGCACAGCCAACGCGCAGGATCAGTATGTCATCACGACTACTGGCACGATCACCGTTGGCACGACTGGCATCACATGGGGTCTGTTCTCTGGCGCGGGCAAGATCACCGCTGGTGCTGGTCTGTCGAAGACGAAGGACACCCTCGCGTTATCCCTTGCTGGAAGCAGCGGTCTTGAGACGACGAGCGGTCTTGCCCTGACCAACACGGGCGTTTCCGCTGGCTCTTATCAGAGCGTCACCGTCGATGCGAAGGGTCGAGTGACGGCTGGAACGAATCCGACCACCCTGTCTGGATACGGCATCACGGACGCGCAGTCCTCTGACCCGACCCTCACCGCTCTTGCAGGGGTCACGACCGCCGCCGACCAGATCATCTACGCGACTGGCTCCGACACCTTCACCACGACCGCGCTGACCTTGACGGCTCGTAGCCTCCTTGACGACACCTCGACCTCCGCGATGCGGACGACCCTTGGTGTGGCAATCGGCACGGATGTTCAGGCTTACGATGCGACCCTCGCCGCCCTCGCTGGCGTGACGACCGCCGCAGACAAGTTGATCTACGCCAGCGGCGTGGACACCTTCCTGACGACCGACTTCACCTCGACCGCCCGCACCCTGCTGGACGACACCAGCACGAGCGCAATGCGGACGACCCTCGGCGTTGCCATCGGAACCGATGTGCAGGCGTACAACGCCGCCCTTGCCTCCATCGCTGGTCTGACCACGCTGGCGGACAGGATGATCTACACGACCGCCTCTAACACCTACGCGGTCACCACCCTGACCTCGTTCGGTCGAAGCCTTGTTGACGATGCGGACGCATCGACGGCACGCACGACCCTCGGTCTTGGAACGATGGCTACGCAGTCTGCAAGCAGCGTGAGCATCACGGGCGGCAGCATCGACGGCATCACCATCGACGGCGGAACCTTCTGATCTAGGCACTACACCCGATGAAGCCATCGGGTATAGTGCATTCTGGGATGTGATACATGGCGAACACCATCATCCATAAGCGAAGCAGTACAGCATCAGCCGTCCCTACGGCGGGATCGTTGTCCTTGGGCGAGTTGGCGATCAACACCACGGACGGCAAGGTCTACTTGAAGAAGGGGGATGGCTCTGTTGTCGAGGTGAGCAGCAACAACAGCCACACGCACTCCGCCACGGACATCACGAGCGGAACCCTCGCCAACGCACGGACGACCGCCGTATCCACAAACGATGCAAGCACCATCGTCCTGCGTGATGCCTCAAAGGGGTTCTCCTGCACTTCGATAAGTGGCGGCAACAATGGTCTCACGATCTCTGGGTCGGTGAAGATTCTTGATTCCGCAGTCTTCTCCGCTGGCACATTGCGATCTGGCTACTACATCCAGTACGCGGACGGGAACATCCAGACCGTGACTGGAACGACGACTGGAACGCAAGTCTCCTATGCAGTTCGCTATGACGGCATGAGTGGCTCTGCGACGACTGTGATCTTCACGAACGGTGGGCTGATGAGCGGCTCGACGGCGTTCTGGCATCCCACGATCCTGTTCCCCGGTGGAGTGAAGCCAACGCTGTCGAGCAGCGGCATTGATGTCATCACCTTCATCAACGATGGGACAAACACCCTCGCCTTCGTCGGCGGATTGGCGTTCGCATGATCGGAGCCGCCTACATCGGAAGCCAGCGTGCGACATCTCGTGTCCTCCTGTCAACGACTGACATCACGCTTACTGGCTCTCGTTCGTACACCGTTCCCGCAGGAGCCGTGTATGTCGAAGCCGATATGTACGGCGGCGGCGGTGGTGGTGCAGCAGGCAACTACATCGCTGGCAGCAAGGGAAATCCAGCGAACTACAAAGGTGGCGGCGGCGGTGGCGGTGGAGGTCGGACGGCGCATCGCTACTCGGGCAGCATGACATCTGGTGATGCCATCAACTTCACCGTTGGCTCTGGAGGAGTCGCTGGAAGCGGCGGAGGTGATGGCGGTGACGGCGGTGCGACGACCATGAACACGCACACCAGAAGCGCGACGACGATCACTACTTTCTCGCCTGCTCCAAGTGGCGGAGGTGGAGAGGGCGGTGGCGGATACATCACGATTGGAAGAACGGGTGCGGCTGGAGTGGCTGCAAACGGAAATATGTCGAACCAGAGCGGAAGTTCTGGAACCGCTGGTGGAAGCGGGACAACGGAGCAGAACGGCGGTAACGGCGGCAACCCGGGCAGCGGCGGCAACTACTCTGGAACTCAAACCAGAGGCAACGGCGGAGTCGCCTCAACCAGCACCGTTCCGACAGCAGGCACGCAACCCGGTGGTGGTGGCGGCGGTGGCTATTCCAAGACGACACCAGTCGCAGGAACGGTCGGCGGCGCGGGTCAGGTTCGCATCAAGGCATACGGATGAACTATGGGAACTTCATACGACTTTTCTCTCAAGGACACGGAAGACGCAATGCCAGTCGATGCAGGCATCGACGGCTGGGATGCCGTAATCCAGATCAACAATGTCGTCAATCGACGCTACGCCGCCCAGACACCCCTGTCGCTCATCTCTCGTCAGATCGACTTCAGGGGCAACTACGACCGAGGAACTACTGCTGGTAATGTTGGTTTCACGCTTGATGCAGGAACAGTCTTCCCGTTGATTGACATGGGAGGGATCGGCTCGTCATCGAATGTGAAGAACCTCATCATCATCCCGACCATGATCGGGCTAATGGTTCATCCAGAGTCAACTGGAACAATGACCCTCCCCTTTACTGGGTTCATCGGCGTGCGTAACAACGGTACGGCTTCAACGCCATACGCACTTACCAGCGCATTCTCGTTGGCTCCCCAAGCGGCGACATTGAACTCTACTACTATAGGTTCGTCTCTCGTTATGCCCAACATGGCTGGATCAGCAACCAACAATGTTCCCCAGCCAACTGCGGCAACTGGCTCGGGCTTGGGATCATCGGTTAGCACGGTCGCCTTGAATGTTCCACCGACATCAGAGCCGCCAAAGGGCTACTACTACCTATGCCCAGTCAATAGGCATTGGCTTGGTCATCAACTTGGTACTGCTGGTGGCGCACCGCTTCGTGGCTTCACGGCGTTGAACAGCATTAGTGGCAACACCGCGTTCATCCCAGATGCCAATGATCCATCCTATACCGCCGATGCAGATGTCGTTTACGCATCAAGCGTATCTGGATTGAACGAGATCGTTCTTGTCTGCGTGGGGACTTCAAACACGGCGCGATTCTCCATCATCGACCTCTATGGGATGGTCATTCCGACCACGGGCTAATGAGCGATCAACGCAGGACGCAGTTCGTGATCTTCAGGCTGACGGTCGAGCAGCAGCATTCGCTGCATTCGGCGGCGGCGCGGCGCGGAATCTCCGTCTCCGATGTCGTCCGCGATGCGCTTGACAACTATTCACAAGGTGGTAGGCTGGAGGGATGGAGTTCGACCTCTACCACGCATTCGTCTTCTGGCTCCCTTGGAGCCTCGGCATCCTCACGGCAATCGCGGCAGTAGCCGTATTGGTGGGCAAGTGGACACGAAAGAACTGAAGGGATTGTTCGGGACGGCTGAAGAGCGCAAGTCAATCGACTGGGCGGCTCTCAAGCAGCAGAACAAGCAACTCTGCGCCATCCATCCGCTTCTCGACCTGTCCGCGAAGGCGACGATCCCCGACAAGGAGACGATCATCGACCTGATGCGCGATGTCATGGACTACTGGTTTGACGAGCGCATTGAATGCAGCCGTTCGGACGGCAAGAAGATCGCCTTGCTGCCCATCAAGGGGTACTGGCGAATCGGTGCTGTTTCTGGTCGCGGTCTCTGCGCGGACAAGCCTGTGGTGTGCAACGAGAAGATGGTCGAGATGGTCTTCTGGTCGCGCGAGGCGGTCGAGTCCGACGAGGCTATGCGTGCTGTGATCCCAGAAGACCTGTTGGAGAACATCGAATGGTGGTTCGTGGGGATCGACCCGCTTGCTGCCGAAGAACATTCCGATCAGGAGACCAATCAATGAGCGCAACTGAAATCGCCGTACTGTCGCTGGCTGCAAGCACGGTTGTCCTGTTTCTGATGCTGGTGTGGCAGAATCGCCGCCATGCCGAATGCAAGACCGATGCGAGGTTCGATGAGATTCATCGTGAACTTGGCAAGGTCTGGGACGAGATGGACGAGAAGATCGAACGGCACGACCGCGACATCAGCGACAGGTTCGACGCGCTTGAGCGATCATTGGAAGCGAAGAGCAAGGGCTGAATCAAAAGAGCCGCACGGCTTCAGCCGAGCGGCTCCGAGGAGAAAGATGGCTGTGCAGCGTTACGGGCGCGTTGCGATGTTCTGATTCGCGGCGGCGCGGGCGGCACGGCGTTCGGAGTTGTTGGTCTTCACGCGACCACCGCCTCCGCGACCTCCGCCGCCGACAAACACACCCGGGACGACTTCGATGGCTTGCTGCCGTCCTGCGCGATTCGATCCGAAACCCGGCGGGTCAACAAGTCTTCCAAATCGGCTCATGTCCTGATTCTCCTTTAGCCACGAGTGGCGATGTTCTGGTTTGCAGCCTCACGAGCCAACCGCCGCTCGTTGGTCTTCGGGCGACCTCCCGTGATTCCTGCGCCACGGTCACGCGCGAACACGCCAAGGGGAAGGGCGGGCTTGTTGGGATTGGCGATGCCTCCGCCGCCGAAGCGGTCAGTACCAGCAAAGCCCGATGGATTGAATCGGCTCATGGCACGATTCTACCGCCTCGTCAGTAGGTTCGGGCATTCCACTCGCTTGGAACGCCGTTGATGAGCATGGACAGGTAGTGGGCTACGCGGCAGTCCTTGCCCCCGATGTTCCATTGGGTGACGCTTCCGACAGGAAGGTCTTGCTTCCAGTCGTAGATGGTGGCGACCCCCCTGAACACCGCCCCGTCCTCCTCGTCTTCGGCGGCGTAGACCCTGATGTGCCACTCCGCCCTGACCTTGCCGTCCCCGTTGGCTTCGGTGTATCGGTAAGGTGCGCCGAAGAGTTCCACTAGCCGCGCGAACGGCGTTGTGATACAGCCCTGAAGGGAAGTCCCCTCCGTCCGCTCCATGAGGGAATCGGCGGCTCTCTGGCTGCTGTTGTGACTGGAGGCGGAGATGGTGAGACCGTCCGCCGAGAGTTCGATGTCGTCTGTTCCAGCGATGTTCATGGCTTGTCCTTTCAGTCGATGCGGGAGCCAGCGCACACCTCGTATCCAGCGTTCGACAGCGCGTCCGCCACGGCGTGGGCGTAAGCCTCCTTCATGGCGAGGCTCTGCCTGAAGTCGCTGATGTTGACCCAGTAGCAGCGGTGGTACGAGGACACGGAGCCGATCCCGCTCTTCTTGAGGAAGGTGACGAGCGATCCACGGGCGGGACGAATCTCCAGCCACGCGAACCCGCACACGCCATCGGGAACGATGTAGGAACCCTCGCGCCCGACCACGACCATCGGCTTGATGGTCTCGCGGACGCGGGCGACCGCCTCCAGCCCAGCGAGGTGGGCGATGTTCCAGTCGCGGGCGACTTCGCGGGCGGTCTTCTTCACGGCGATCTTCATGGCTCGTCTCCTGTTCTTGCGTTCCGCCAGTCCCCTTGACCAGCGATGCGACGATCCTAGCGCAAGCATTGACCGCTGTCAATGGCTTGGGGAGGGAAATCCGAGAAATCTATTCCGACGAGGGAACCGATAACGGGATGGAAAAAACTTGTGGAAATCATCCGATTCACCCGATACACCACTTGACAGGTAGCAAGCAGACGCTACTCTACACAGGTCAGCAAGGGGCTGACGAACGCAAAGCGCGGCACAGCCGCAGAAACGAGACGAGCGACCATGACGACCAAGACCGACAACACGACCCTCATCTACTACGCGAACACCATCAAGCAGCAGATCGGTCTGATGACCATGATGGCTGTCGGCGGTCGCGACTTCCGCGCCCTGCCCGAGACCGACACCCAGCGCGGCGGTCTTCGCTTCACGGTGAACCGATCCCGCCTGACGCAGATCGTCGTCCGACTGATGTGGAACGACACCTACACGGTCGAGTTCGTCAAGGTCAACTCGCGCACGGGCGCGGAGCGCGTGGTGAAGTCCTACGACGAGACCTTCTGCGACCAGTTGTCCGACCTCGTGTACGACCTCTCTTGCACCCGCTGAAAGGAGCGCACCATGCCGAGCCGATACGCCTACACCAAGGAAGTCGAAGTCGAGATCAACATCGCGGACATGGAGCCGCGCCACAAGAGCGAGAAGGTCTCCGCCCTCTACGCCGCCGCGTGGAGCCATCTGGAGAAGGTGGCGGAGGACGCGGAAGTCGTCTTCGTCGGGACGCTCGTTGCCGAGTGGGAGCCTTACGACAGGGACACCAACTACGGCGGACGCTTCAAGTTCAACGAGGTGAACGGATTCGCCGTTCTCATCGACGGCGTTGAGTGCAACGCGGACGACCATGCGCCGCTTCACGCGCTGATCGGCGTGTTTGAGTCGCATTGCGAGAATCTCACCGACGACATGGAGGACTGACCGTGAACGCGAATACCGAAGACAAGTGCCATGTGCTACGCGCCCGCGCGGAGTTGCTGAAACTCCGTTCGATGTTCAACCGCTATCTCGCGGGCATCACGACCAAGGACTACAAGAAGTGCGGCGAGGCGATTGACGGCTTTGAGGAGTCGTTCTCCGCCCTCAACCGTTCGCTGTCGTCCATTGAGGAGCAGATCGAAGGCGGCGCGGACGCTTCGGGACAGGGCATGGTGCGCCGATGAACCAAGCCCTTGCGCCGATTGATCCCGACATGGCTATGTCGCATCCAGCGATCCTGAATCGCCTTCCTGCGGGCTTGGCGTGGCATCTGTCGCACAAGCAGCGCAAGTGCCGCGTCAACACCCTGCGCGAACTCGCCGCTTGGGGCAGACCGAAGGCGGGTCAATGGCGAGGGTACGGCGTGGTCAAGTTGGCGGCTCTCGACTCCCTGATCCGCGAGGCTGGTCTGGAGTGGGAGCGCGAAGCCCCCGCCTACCCTCGCGGCAACCCCATGTACGAGGCGTTGCCGCAGGAGGAAGAGAAGACCGATGAAGACATCGTGGAGAGGATGCGGCTTGCGCTGAAGCGCGACTGGATGCTTCGCTTCCCAGTCGATCAGCGCAACATCCTGACGCTTGCGATTCAGGAGATACTCGACCTACGCGCGGCACTCAAGGAAGCCAAGCAGGAGGTCAGCGCGTGGGAGGCTGCGGACGAGTCCGCCGATGATTGAGCGATTGTGCGGGGCTGGTGCTTCCGCGTGCCGATGGATTGTGATACAAGGATGGTTGCCATGCTCGACGCTACAGAGACGATCAAGATGCTTCGGGAGTGCGCCCAGCGACCGCCGCTGGATGCCGAGGATCGGCTGCTTTCCCGTGCGGCGGACGAACTTGAGACGCTGAACAGCACCGTTGCAGACGCGGCGTTCATCAGGAGCAACTACCTGACGGCGTGGATGCTGTGGGTGGAGCAGAACGCCTCGACGGATGTCGTGGAGTGGCTTCGCCTCTACGGTTCAGCGTACTTGTCGCCCAATCCCGATGCGGTGTCGGCGGAGGAGGCGCGGCAAGTCCAGTCGATCTTCGACGCGGTGCTGACGAAGTGCGAGGAGGCTGCAAGCGAGATCGAACGGCTCCGTGAACTTGTAAGTGCCAGTTACAGGTTGCGCGAGGAGCGCGACGAAGCCCGCAGGATGGTGTGCGGTCTGGATGCCGACATCATGGAGGATCAGGTCGAGTACGCGAGGCATCGCGGCTGGGACTGTTTCCCACGGGAGGACGGCAAGTGAGCGACTTCCCCGAGATCACCACCGAGCAGATCGTGGCTCGTCTCCGCATGATCGTCGCAGAGCCAGAATCGCTCTGCAAGACCGACTTCCACTACATAGAGGACGCTGCCGACGAAATCGAACTGCTGCGGTCAACCGTCACCGATTGCCGCATTGAGATCGAACGCCTCACCGCCGAGCGTGACGAGGTGCGACAATCGTACTGCTCGCTGATGGAGGCGTACCGAGGCGGAGATGGCAGGGTCACCGCGAACAAACTCGGATGGAACTACCTGTTTGCGGAGGATTCCAAGTGACCAAAACACCACGCACAGACGCGGAGGCAACACTCTCGTGCGACTCTGGTTTGCGGTCGGCATATGTTGTTCATGTGGAGTTTGCGCGTGAACTGGAGCGCGAGATCGCCCGCCTCACCGCCGAGCGCGACGAGGCGAGGCGGGATTCGGAACGATGGCAGGAAGACGCGCTGCGCCTGCTGAACGAGCGCAATGCAGGAGAACCACTTCGATGACCGACGAGACATTCGACTTGCTCCATTCGGCGTTCAAAGTCCTGTGGATACTCGCCGTTCTCGCCTTCGGCATGGTGCTGGAGCGGCGCGTGTCGAGGCTTGAGCGGAGGGATCGCGATGAGCGATGACATCGTGTCGATGCTCCGCAGGCAGGAGGTCGGAAAATACAACGCCCTGTTGTGGGACGAAGCCGCCGCCGAGATCGAAGTCCTTCGCTCAACCATTCGGCAACTCCAAACAGTTGCAGCCGATGCCGCCCGCCTGAAGGTTCAACTTATCAAAGCATTGGAGGAACGAGACCATGCGCGGAGACTCGTGTGCCTCCACACGAAGAAGACATATCGGACTCTCCGCGAAGAGGCTGAACTGCGCGGGTGGTCGTGCTACAAGGAGCAGAAGAATGGGCGACGACATCGTTGAGAGGCTTCGGGCGTGGGCAAGTGGCGCGGACGAGCAAGGCGTGCAGGAGGTTTCCGATGGTCTGACCTTCGCCGCTGCCGAGATCGAACGCCTCCGCCAAGACGCTGACGAGAACGCCAGAACGCTTACGGAGACCCGCCGAGCCGTCGAAACGCTTACGACCGAACTGGAGATGTGGCGAGACGGCAACATCATGGCGGAGTCGCACCGAGACGAGATCGCCCAACTGGAGCGCACCGCCGAGGTCACCTACGAGAACCACAAGCGCATCGTGGCGGAACTGACCGCCCAGCGCGACAAGGCTCGTCAGATGTATGTCAACTGCTCCATTCGACGGCGCACGCAACTACAACCTCCGATAACCTCTCGTGAGAGGGCGAAGGAACTTGGCTGGGCGGACTGCTTTCCGCCAGAAGAGGAATCCAGATGAGTTTGGTGAACTGGGCTGCAATCGCGGGAGTGGTGGCGGCGGCGTGCGCGTGCATGATCGTGGTCATAGCCCTCACCCCACGAAGCGACTACGAGGACGATCTGGACGATCAGGACGATGACGGCTGTAAGAAATAAGGCGCGGATTTCTTACGGAGCGAAAGTGCCACACTTGTCCACAAGTGCATCCATATTCATCCAAACGCCAGTTGCTTCTGGTTGCCGATGTCCATACTGAATGGCTAACCAGCGGCAATCGAAAGCAACTGCACCGTGAGGAGATGTCGGTCGCCAGAGCCAGAGACCGACACTTCCACACATTGGATGTTTATCTTCCGCATTGGGGAACCAGTCACTTGCGATTCTCCATGTAGGCGGCAACCCAGACCCAACCCCTGATCTCGCAGAGCCGCTTCACGCCTTCGCCGCCGCCGTACACGAGGAAGAGGTCAGGCTCCTTCCCCGTCCACCGTGCAGCACGCTCGTAGTCCTTCTCAATCCAGCCGATCTGCCTGTCGCCCTCGCCACGGGTACAGAAGGCTCCCCAGCCTTTCGGAACGCCGAGCAAGTCCATGTCGCCAAGGACATCGGTCGAGGTGAAGAGGTCTACGATTGTCCTGACACCACGGCTCTGCCAGTAGCGGTTGTACCAACGCTTCTTGAAGATGGAGTAGAGGGCGCAGGCACGGGGAGTGTCGGGGGCGATGGTGAAGTTCATCTCCGCTGCTACGGCGCAACCTGTGCCGAGCAACTTGTCGGGGTCGTTCATCAGACCTGTGAAGCGGTAGTCGTCGGTGTAGAAGACCCATGTCCCGGGCATATTGGAGGTGCGGGCAATCGTCCCCCAAATGCGGACAGGGGTCACGACAGCCTGTGCCTGCATATTGAGGTCGAGCAGCGGAATCCCCCACTCCGCCTCGCTTGGAAACACCGCGTGCTTGTCCCCCTTCTCCACCACCGTCTCCAGAGGCGCATCCTCCACAGGCAACCCCAACTCCGCCTCCGTTGGCTTCAGCCTCTCCAACTCCGCCTCCGTGAAACCAGTCGCCTCAAACAACTCTGGCTCCACCCCAGACAACGCATCCAACTGCTGCCACAGGATGTCCTCGTCCCAGTCAGACAACTCCGCCGTCTTGTTGTCCGCCAACGCAAACGCCACCGCCTCCGCACCACGCAAGGTCGTCCTCACCGCCTTCACCGTCCGCCAACCCAACGCCCGTGCAGCCCCAAGCGTCCCGTTCCCCGCAATCACCTTCCCGTCCGCGTCCACCACAATGGGCTTCTGCTGACCAAACCTCGACAGACTCGCCTTGATCCCCTCCAGAGACTTCTTCCCGTGCTTGCGGGCATTCTCTGGATCGAAGTGCAACTGCGACACAGGTATCTCAACGATGTCCATCACGCCTCCAAGGGGCTGAACGACAAGAAATATCGGAAAGTGTCAACGGTTGACACCCACAGACCGTTCCCATGAAGGCATAATGTAACACATCCACCAATGACAGATGACGCTCCAATCACACCAAGACGCTTCCAGCCAGCCTCACGAGGGGGCATGACCGAGGCAGCGCGGGACGACCGTAGGCAGCGGGCGATCCAGATGCGGATCGCTGGCGCGACCTTCACGGACATCGGCAAGGCACTTGGCATCACCAAGTCGCGGGCGCACGCCCTCGTGCGGAGCGAACTGGCGGACATGGCGGCGAACAGGGCTGACAGCCGCGAGTCGCTGCGGACGCTGATGGGTGAGCGGTACAACGCGCTGCTGAAGAGGTTGTGGATGGAGAGCGGGGTTGTCCGTAGGCAGGACGGCTCGACGGACTTGAGGGTCGATGTCATTGACCGCATCCTGCGGGTGATGGATTCGATGACGAGGCTGCACGGGATTGAAGCGGTGACGCAGGCGGAGGAGGAGGCTCTGGTGCTTCGGGCATCTGGCTCCCGTCTGGCGATGCTGATGATGAAGTTCGTTCCCGAGGATCAGCGCGAGGCGATGGTGAAGGAACTGGAGCGTGTGCTTGCGGAGAAGGAAGCGCAGAGCGACCTTGACGACGACGAGCGCGATGTGATTGATGGGGCTGCACAGCCTGTGGAGGACGGAGATGTCTGATAACAAAGACAAGACCTACATGATGACGGGGTATGAGGCGGCGTTCGTCGGCGTTGCGCTGCGTGCTGGGCTATCAGTCCCCGTGGCGGTGTACGACTACGAACTGTGCGTCCAAATCCTGAAGGACAAGGGGATGAGCGAGGACGAAGCCATCGAATACATCGAATACAACCTGTGCGCTTGGGTTGGTGCAGGCACTCCCATGATGGTGAAGCGGATGCCCGTATCCGAGTTCAACGACATGGTTGAGGAAGACAGGCGCGATGGCGCAGGGTGACGGCTTGAGCCTCCGAGCGCAGGACTTGCTTGTCCTCAAGAGCCTGATCGGTGAGATCAGGAAGTCGAGCAGCCACTACTCGCTAGACGGGTTTGAGGACTGGTGTGTCAATAACCTGTGGATCGTGGACAAGGAGGCGAAGTTGATGCCCTTCCGCCTGCGTGCGATCCAGCAGGCGTATTTGGAGGCGAAGGCTCGTGCGGCGGCGGCTGGGAAGCCCAAGCGGTTCCTGCTGCTGAAGTACCGACAGGGTGGGTTTACGACCTTGGAGCAGGCGTTGTCTTACCACCTCGCCACCAAGAAGCCCAATGCAGCCGTCCTCACGCTGGCTGACACCCAGCGCAAGACCAGCGACATCTTCAAGATCGTCCATCGGTTCTACCAGAACGACCCCTCCCAGCCCAAGCGCAAGGGTCAGGGCAACGCTTATCGGATGGAGTTTGAGGAGTTGGACTCCCGCTTCATCTGCGGTACGGCGATGGCGAACAGCGAGGCACGCGGCGGAACCTATCAGCGCGTGCATGGGAGCGAGGTGGCGTTCTGGTGTCAGGGTGGTGACCAGATCGCCAAGCAGCGGGAGGTCATGGCTGGTCTGGAGGAAGCGTCTGCACGGGGAGAGTTGGTTCTGGAGACGACCCCGAACGGACTGGAGTTGTTCTGCGACCTGTACCAGCGTGCCAAGCGCGGCGAGAACGACTACACGCCGATCTTCCTACCGTGGTTCTCGGATATCGCAAACCGCGAGACGGTGAGCAGGGACGAGTCGGCGCACATCATGGCGAACCTGACGGAGAAGGAGGACGAGTTGGTGCGGCTGCATCGGCTCGACGCTGGTCAGATCAAGTGGAGGCGCAGGACGGAGCGACGACTCGGGGTGCTGATGCGGCAGGAGCATCCAGAGGACGACATCAGTTGCTTTATGACGAGCGGGCAATGCCGCTTCAACCAGCAAGTCGTCGTGGAGACGCTGGAGTCCATCGCTGACTACCTCGACCCAGAGAAGCCTGCAACGGGGGTGGATGTTCGGTGGATCGACCGACGAGTCCACGAAGTCGTCTGGGAGAAGCCAGAGGAGGGCGTGGAGTATGTCGCGGGGATGGATGTCTCGGAAGGCGTGGAGGGCGGCGACTCGTCGGGCGTGGGCATCCTTCGGCGGGACAACTGCCGTCAGGTCGCGGCGATCCACGGGCTTGCAGCCCCGCAGGACATGGCGAAACTGGCGGTCGATCTGTGCCGCCGCTACAACAACGCCGTACTCGCGGTCGAGCGCGAGAACCACGGTCATGCCGCGCTGCTCAAGTGCGTCGAACTGAAGTACCGCAAGTACCTCTACTGCGAGAAGCCCAATCGGGTGGGGTGGTCAACCAATGCGGTGACCCGTCCCGTGATGATTGACGACCTCGCGGAACTGCTGGACGACCCAGATGTGGCTCGGGAGTGGGTGCGCGACCGCCTGTTCCTACAGGAGTGCCTGACCTTTGTCCGACATGGACACAAGTTTGAGGCATCGGCGGGAGCGCACGACGACTGCCTGATGAAGTGGGCGATTGCGGTTCAGGCGAGGAAGCGATCCCGCCCCAGACCGGGCATCATCGTCCTGCCTTCTCTGAAATGGTGAACGACTGCGGCTCCAACGCCGCCGCCTCCTTCGCCGTCCACATGGCGAACCGCTTCCCGATCATCTCTGGCTTGATCCCCCGCGCACGGGCAAGTTGCCATACGCGCTGACGGGTGATCCCGTATCGGTTTGCGATCTGGTCAGTCGTGAACATCTTCGGCTGTGACTTCTTGGTGGGCATGGTGATACTCCTAAATGGAAAGCAGGGATGGGGGTCGGAGACCCCATCCCCGCGAAACGAGAATGCTTGGTGCGATCAGTAGATGTGCCAAGCGTTGAGGTCGGCTTCTTGGATGCCCGCGAGTCCTCGGCACACCTTGGCGATGTGCCTTGCGATGAGCCACGCGGGTTCGGAGTCGGTCGCGCCGTACTTGCTGTCGTAGCCAGCGGCGCGGATGCGCTTGTTGACCGCCTTGTTGATCTCGCTGGCGATGCTGGCGACCTTCGTCTTGTCTCCGCACGAGGAGATGTCGAAGGCTCGGGCGGCGATCTCCGCGTCGATCCATCCGTTGATGTGCTTGGCGGCGATGCCGTTGCCGCGCCGCGAGAACAGTTCAAAGGCTTGGGCGGTGTAGGTTGCTCGGGGGAGCGCGATGGTGATGTTCATGGTGTTGCTCGTCATGGTGTTACTGTATGTCGTGTATTGTCGGTTGTCAAGCCCCGCCAATGGGATTCCGACGACTTTTCCTGATTGCCGCCTCGCTCTGCGCCATGAGGCTTTGCGCTGCCTTGCGTTCATGCGCGGCTAGGCGGCGGAGCCATTCGCCCCTGTCGGAAGACCAGTCGAATGCGGTCTCTGCCGCTGGTTCGCTGGTCGCCTGTGGAGGCTCCACGCGCTTGCCTTCGTCAAGTCGGACGAGTGCGTCCTCGTACTCCTTGATGCGGGTCTGGTAGAACCAGACCTTGGTCTCGCAAGACCTGATGCGGTCGTGAATCCAGTCGGGGACGGGTAGACCAGCCCGCTGAAGGCTGTCTACCTCGTCCTTCCAACTGGACAAACGGCTCTCGTACTTGGGGAGCGACTTGCGGCAACGGGTGAGGTTGGCGCAAATCCTCGGCTCGGTGAGTGCGGAGGGGTGCTTCACGAGGCACGCTCCCAGACGATCTCGACATGGAGGTCGGTAGACCACCAGCCCCACTCGCCCTTCTTGGGCATGACGATGAACCCGGGCGAACAGGGGCAAAAGCATCCCGCCCGCTGACACCAACTGAACTTGTACTTCGCCAGCGCGGGGTACTTCTCGACAAGCAGGGGAAGCACGCTCTTCTTCCAGACCGTGTACGGACGGAACCGCCTGTACACGATGTTGTCCGCGATGCTCTCGCCCTTCTGCCGGATGTACACCACGCCCCGATGCCCCGCGCGACCGCCATGCGGCTTGTTGACGGGACGCTCGGTGATGTTGACGATCTTGGCGACCCACTCGCCCGCCTTGGGGGCGGTGGGAGCGTTGTACGGGAGGATCGGGGTCTCGCAAGAGTTGCACATTGTCGTGTCTCCTTGTGTTCGGATTAGGCGATGCTGATCGACTGGATGTCGATGGCGCGGGCGCAAGCCCAGCCATCGGTCGTCAGGAACCTGACGCTGATGTGACCAGCCTTGGTCACGAACGGCTTGAGCGAGGAGGCGAAGGCGGTGAGGGTCGTGAAGCGACCCGCGCTCTGAAGGTCGCCCTTCGCGGTGACCCGTCCGCGCGACGAGTCGCTACGGCGGAGGAAGTTCACCTTGACCATGCCGTTGGTCGGGAGGCTGGCGGTGAGGTTCGTGATCTGGTCGTTGGTCATGGCTTGCTCGTCTCTCTGCGGCTGTGCCGCGTTTGGTTTCCTGTCAGCCCCTTGCTGACATGAACACTCTACACCATCGTCAAGGGTTGTCAAGCCCCTTGAGCGGAAATCCGATTATTTTTCTTGGGTCTTCTCTTGGGCATGGCTGGGTCACAGTTATTGACACCAGTCAACTGTATCCATAGCCATCCCACGGGCAAATCGGAAATCTTCCGCGAAAGCCCTCGGCAATCCCCTCCTGTGGTCGTCTAGGCATTGCCATGAACGAACACCTGAAGCACATCATTGGATGGGGTACGCGCCACCGCCTCGCTTATCGCCACCTTCACGCGCACGCAGCGCACGCCCGCACGCGCCTACGCACGCGCCTACGCGCCCGCGCACGCCTACGCCCGCGCGGGTGCAGGCGCGCGTGATCGCCCGCGCACGCACGCATACACAGACGCGCACGCACAGACGCGAGGTCGGGTCGCGACGACGATGCCAGCGTGCTGGGGACGCGCCTGCAACGCGGAGATGTCAACCGTTGACAGGGTTGAACGGCTCCC
>Ga0255169_1000290_pt1 | contig 23547 bp, 25 predicted proteins | sample Atl_Miss_RepC_8d_FD_183179 | JGI IMG/M metagenome (GOLD analysis project Ga0255169, IMG submission 183179) | Freshwater microbial communities from Altamaha River, Georgia, United States - Atl_Miss_RepC_8d | ecosystem: Environmental > Aquatic > Freshwater > River | place: USA: Georgia | collected...
ACTAAAAACCCTCCTTCTGGAGGGTTTTTTATTGCCTCATGAAAAAAGCCCCGGACATGAACCGGGGCTTTTTCCTGTGCTTAACATCTAGCTTAGACGATTTGCCCAAGCATGCTTGATGAGTAATTGCTTGCACTATTGGCATAGCCATACCCCATCGTCGACGAATAGGCCTTCAAAGCATCTACAAAATCCTGCAAAGCCGATACGGTGGCCGTGCTGGTTGTAGAGGTGCTGCTGGTACTATCTGCCTTGAGAGCATCGGTCAGCTTGGAGATGATATCCTGCAAGCTTGTCGCGCTCACGCTCGACGTGCTGCTATCAGAATCGTCATCACTATCCGCACTCATACCCGGCGGAGGACCACCAGGAGGAGGGCCACCCGGCGGCGGCCCCATGGGAGCATTCGCCGCCATGGCTGTAGTGAACTCATCCTTGCTGAGAGCGCCAGTTTGTTCACTATCCAGCTTATCAAACAAAGACGACGCCTGATCTTCACTGACATCATCTGGACGACCTGCAACGAACTCATCCTTCGTTACAGAGCCATCCCCATCCGTATCCAGCTTGTCAAAGAGCTCGCTGAATTTATCAGTCGCATCACTGGACTGCGTGGAGGTTGTGCTGCTTTGCGAGCTGTCACTCGCCTGCCCCAACTGTTCCAGCAAGGCCAATAAAGTCTCTGAACTGATATTAGAGATGCTGCTTGCGGTAGGCTTGTTTGCTTCCATCCCCTGCGTAAACTGGGTCTGGCTCAAACTGCCTGTACCGGCACTATCCATTTTATTGAACAGTGCTGCTGCCTGACTCTCCGATACATCAGAGGGCCTGCCAGCGACAAACTCATCTTTACTCAATGAACTGTCACCGTTGGTGTCCAGTTTACTGAACATCTGCTCCAAACTCAGCCGCGGATAGGCTGAACTGGAGTTGGTAATACTGGTCATGGTTTACTCCATATCTACCAGATTATCCCAACCCTGAACCTGCCGCTCAGACCTGTGACCGGCCCATGGCGACAACAAGATTCACGTATGAAGAACTTTGCACCTACGTTTTTTTCTAAAAAAACTATAACCATCATTATTTTCCGCAGGATATAGCCATGTATCGCCGTTTTATTAGAGACGCCCTTTATAAGGTTATAGACTTGCCGTATAGTCACGCCACCTACGCAACAACAACTAAAGACGAACCAGAAGCGGAGCCCCTCTCCGTCACCAGCCCGGATTCGCAGCTCATTAGTGCCATACGACTAAACGACTCTCATGCCTTTGCCTTGCTGATGCAACGTCACTTACAACGGGTGCTTGCCGTATCCCAGCGTATAATGGGAAACGAGGCTGATGCAGATGAAGTCACCCAGGAAACGTTCATGCGCTTCTGGAATTATGCCCCCAAATGGGAAACTGGCGATCCAGCTGGTGTGCGCACCTGGCTCAACCGTGTTGCGACCAATTTGTGTATCGACCGTTTGCGACGTCAACGCAACGTGCCACTGGATGAGGCCGGTGAAATTGAAGATGAAACACCCAATGCCGCCGACACCATCCAAAAGCAAGACCGACGTGAAGTATTCCGCAGTCTGCTCCTGAAATTGCCGCCTCGCCAACGTGCAGCCATTGTTCTAGCCTACTATGAAGACATGACTATTACACAGATCGCTCAGGCCATGGAGCTAACGCAAGGCGCGGCAGATTCCTTATTAGTACGTGGGCGTAAAAACTTGCGCGATCTGCTTGCAAAACGTGGGATTAAACTTGAGGAGGATGTCTGATGGAACCGGCCAACCTGAAAGACTTCATGCGCAGCTGCGATCCCGTAGCTGATATTTCAGGTGATCGCATGACGCGGCTTTACTCATCAATTCTGGCTGAATGCGAAAAACATCCGCACCAGTCCCAAACCTACGCCCTCACTATAACGCCCATGCAAACCACACCGTGGCTTGCTGGCGCTTTGATGATGCTGGCGCTGGGCATCTTTATCGGGCAGTCACTCACCTCGCCTTACACCGCACAGCTGGATCAGAATTCGCAAGACCCCGTTCTTGCCAGTACCTGGCAGTCATATATGCAGCTTAACAAATAAGGATAAATCATGACATTATCATTACGCACGCTCAGTATAAGCTTGGCTTTATCCCTCGCACTCAATCTGTTTCTGCTTGGCATCAATGCCGGACCGCTCTTCATGCATCCGCATGGCCTAGGCTTTGGCTCCAAAGATCGCGGCCCTCACATGATGAATGACCGCCCACCTGGCGGACGCCCCTCACCCGAACGCATGATCGAAGATTTGGCAAAAAACCTGCCAGACAGTGATCGCGCCAAGCTTATGGAAGAGTTCAACAAGAAGATTGACACTTTAAGCAAGATCGCCCCCAACAATATGCAAGAAAATATGAAAGCCGTTGCTGGTGCATTACGTCAGCAGCCATTTTCGGCTGACGATCTCGAAAAGGCGCTTAACAATATTCGCACGCGTGACAATCTGCTGCATGAGACCATCTCCGGCATCATTCTCAATAGCGCACCGCAACTTAGTCAGGAAGGCCGCGATAAGCTCGCTGAATCTCTGGAAAAAGGCCCACCCAACCGCCACACGCCACCCCGCCCGGATGAAGACCGCCCCTGCCGAGGTCTAGAGGAGGCACCCCCGCCGGATGAAAAGCAATAACTCAGGATAACAGATAAATTAGAACAGCTTGATTGCATACGCAGTCAGGCTGTTTTATTAGGTTCAACGACAGGTCTCTAGCGTGATTAAAAACAATGAGTTACAAAACGGTAACAGCTCACAGCAGGATCCCTATTATGCAAGATAAAGAACTCGTCATTAAAGTTGTAGCCATGCCCGGCGACATGAATCCGGATGGTGACATGTTTGGCGGCTGGATCATGAGCCAGATGGATCTGGCGGCTTATGTCCACGCACGCAAGCTCAGCAAAGAGCGTATTGTGACTGTAGCCATTGACAATATTGTCTTTCACAAACCTGTTTATACCGGTGACTGCCTGATGTGCTATGCCAGCACCCAGCGCATTGGCCGCACCAGTATTACTGTTAAGATTGATGTTGAGGTTGAGCGCAAAGACAGCAATCTGGTTGAAAAAGTTACCGAGGGCAGCTTTGTATTTGTCGCCATCGGCGCCGACCGCAAGCCTGTGCCGCTAAGCAACAGTAACTAGGCAGCAACTACTCTTGTCATTTTCAGTATACCCCCTAACTATACTGACATGACGACCAAAGACCTCTTCGCGCCCTACCAGATGGGTGACCTGCTGCTGTCCAACCGTATCGTGATGGGCCCGCTCACGCGCTGCCGCGCCGAGCCCGGCAATATCGCCAGCCCGCTAGCCGCCACTTATTATGTGCAGCGCGCCAGTGCAGGCCTCATTATCAGCGAAGGCTCGCAGGTTTCCCGCTTTGGTCAGGGCTACGCCAATACACCTGGCATCTATAATGAAGCACAGATGCTGGGCTGGAAGCACGTTGTTGATGCCGTGCATCAGGCGGGCGGTAAGATCTTCATTCAGCTTTGGCATGTTGGCCGCACCTCACACCCAGACTTCCTCAATGGCGAGTTACCGGTTGCTCCCTCGGCCATTAACCCCAACATTGTGCAGCACACCCCGCTTGGCAAGAAGGACAGCGTGACGCCACGCGCCTTGGAGCTTGGTGAGCTTCCCGCGATTGTAGCCGAATTTCGTCGCGGCGCTGAACTTGCCAAGCAGGCCGGCTTTGACGGTGCTGAAGTGCATGGTGCCAATGGCTATCTGATTGAACAGTTCCTGAAAGATGGCGCCAATCAGCGCACAGATAGCTATGGTGGCTCACCTGAAAACCGCGCCCGTCTGCCGCTTGAAATTACCCAAGCTGTGGTTGATGTATTTGGCGCCAGCCGTACCGGCATCCGCCTGTCCCCCAATAACGACCGAAATGGTTTGAAGGACAGCAACCCTGCTCCTGTTTACACCCATCTGGTACGTGAGCTGGACAAAATGGGCGTTGGTTACATTCATGTAATTGAAGGTATTACCGGTGGTGAGCGCAACGCACCGGGGATGGACCTAAGCGAGCTGCGTAAACTGTATAAGGGCACGTATATGGTCAACAACGGCTATAACCGTGACATGGCTGAGGCTGCTATCAACAACGGCAGTGCCGATCTGGTTTGTTTCGGCCGCCCGTTCATCAGCAATCCGGATTTGGTCAAACGGCTGGCGCGCAACGCTCCGCTCGCCCCAATGGACCCGACCACACTCTATAGCCCCGGCGACAAGGGCTATACCGACTATGCCACGCTTGCAGACTAAGAGTGTCTGTTAGATAGCGGGCGCGACATCATCAACTTTAAACTGGGCACGGGTGCGCCCGTTAAAGTTGTTAATATCTGCTGTGCCCGCTACATGGAACATCTGCCCCATACCATTGAGCAGCGCCACGCCATGCGGCTGGTCGGCGGCACGGAAAGCAATTCCCTCAACGGACTTTCCATCTGCGCCGGTAAACTGGCACATGATATGGCTGCCGTTTCCGGTCAGGCGCGCAAAAGTGAGCCGTACATTATGCAGCACCAAGCGCGGTTCAGGATTGCCATTACCATAGGGCGCCAACACCTTCATCCGTTCAATGAAGTCAGGGGTTACAGCACCTGCGCTTACAACGGCATCAATATGCAAGGTAGGCTTGGTATCAATACGGGACAATTCATGGCCAACACGCTCATGCATAAAAGCACGGAACGGCTCCAACTGCTCAAGCCGCAGCCCAACGCCAGCGGCCATTTTGTGGCCGCCGCCTTTATCAAGCAGGCCTTGCTGGCGGGCAGCGATAACTGACTCGCCTAAATTCACACCCTTAACAGAGCGTCCGGAGCCAACATAAGTCTGACTATAAGGGTTATAGCCAATTACCAGAGACGGGCGATTAAAGCGCTCTTTCAGACGGCTCGCCACAATGCCCACCACGCCCGGATGCCAGTCCTGATGATGCACCATGATCATGGGATAGGCGCAGGAGGCCTGACGCTCAGCCTCGGGAATAGACTGTTCCAAGATCAATTGCTCAATGGTCTGGCGCTCATGATTAAGGTTATTGAGCTCAAATGCGATTTGCTCAGCAACGGCTTTGTTTTCTGACGTCAGGAGATTAACCCCCATGTCAGAACGGCCCACGCGCCCACCCGCATTGATGCGCGGCCCTAGATAAAAACCGAGATGCCAGGCCTCTGGCCGCTCCGCTAAACCAGACACATCCATCAGCGCATTCATGCCAACGCGCTTACGCATCGCCATGACCTCTAGCCCCTTACTCACCAGCACACGGTTCAGCCCAGTGAGCAGAACTACGTCAGCAACCGTACCCAATGCCACAATATCGAGAAAATCCAGCAGGTCCGGCTCAGGCCGATTGGCAAAATAACCTGTCTGCCGCAAGGCACGATTAAGGCCAACGACAAACATATAGGTTACGCCAACAGCGGCCAGATTGTTATGACGGCGCCCTTCGTCACTTTCGTCCATCCGCACCGGATTCACCAGCGCCACGGCGGCTGGCAATTGTGCTTCTGGCGCATGGTGGTCGAGCACCACAACATCCATACCTGCTTCGTTGGCTGCAGCGATCGGCTTAAAAGCTGTTGTGCCACAATCAACCGTGAAACAGAGCTTGTTACCTTCCGCCGCCAGCTGACGCATAGCCGGCTCATTCGGGCCATAACCTTCCTTTAGACGGTCAGGGATATAAACTGTGCTGTTCACCCCAATACCGCGCAGATAAAGACGCAAAAGGGCGCTTGAGGTCGCGCCATCAACATCGTAATCGCCAAAAATGACGATTTGCTCGCCCTGAGTAATCGCCTTTACAGCGCGATGAATGGCCTTATCCATATCCTTGAACACAAGCGGATCAGGCATCTGATCTCTAAGCGACGGATTAAGAAAGGCCTGCGCACTTTCTTTATCAAACCCGCGCGCGGCCATAATGCGGGCCACTGGCTCATCCAGATTATATTGCTGCACAAGAGCGCGCACAGTGCGCTCCGGCCCGGCATTGAGAAGCCACTCACGCCCCATGGCTGAGCTTGCTACACCGAACAGCGGCTCGGATTGAACAGCCTTACGGGCATTCGTCATCACACATACCCCTGTTTGCGCCGGAAATTATGTGTTGCCTCAATCATGCGTACCGTCCCGGTCGTCGATCGCATAATAATGGAATGTGTTTGTGCCCCGCCCATAAAGCGGCGCACGCCCTTAAGCATAGGGCCGGTTGTTACACCGGTTGCCGCGAACATGAGATTGCCATGGGCTAGATCATTCAGGCCGTATTTGCGGTTCAGGTCTTTAATGCCAATACGCTCGGCCCGTTCAATCTCATCTTCATTTCTGAAAATCAGACGCCCTTGAAAGTGCCCGCCAATACATTGCAGCGCTGCCGCGGCCAGCACGCCCTCAGGCGCGCCGCCACTGCCCATATAGATATCAACGCCACTACCCGGCGTTGCCGTTGCAATCACACCGCTCACATCACCATCACCAATCAGCATGATGCGGGCGCCGATCTCGCGCACCTTGGCGATCAACTCTTCATGGCGGTCACGATCCAGAATGCAGACCAGCAGATCCTGCACATCGCCGCCTTTGGCTTTAGCCAGATTTTTGAGGTTTTCGGCTGGGCTTGCATCAAGATCAACAACGTTGTCCGGTAAACCGGGGCCAACGGCGATTTTATTCATATAGACGTCAGGCGCATTGAGAAAGCCGCCCGATTCAGCCAGTGCAATAACAGCCAGTGCGTTAGCGCCACCTTTGGCAGTAATGGTCGTGCCCTCAAGCGGATCAAGGGCTATATCCATAGCCGGGCCACCAGCCCCAACCTTTTCACCGATATACAGCATGGGCGCTTCATCACGTTCGCCCTCACCGATAACGACTGTGCCATCTATGGCCAAGCCGCTTAGCGCACGGCGCATGGCATCGACCGCAGCTTGGTCGGCAGATTTTTCATCCCCGCGCCCAACCCAAAGGGAGGCCGCCAGCGCTGCCGCTTCCGTGACACGGACGGCCTCAAGCGCCAAGTTACGCTCGGCATGGGAGGTAAGATCGGGATGAGAATCAGAGCTGGTCAAGGACACGCATCAACCTCGGCTGTTCACAGACAGTGGCAAGTTGCCCGATTCGCTGCAAACTGTCGAGTATCGATGCTTCGCTGGTATCATGCGTGGTAAACACAACCGGCACCGCCTCGTCCGGCGCCCGCCCATGCTGCAGGAACGACTGCATGGAGACGTTGAAATCCCTCAATATTGCGGCCACGTCGGCAATAACGCCCGGCTGGTCCTTAACCATTAACCTGACGTAATAGCTACCCGTACAAGCAGCGGGCAATAACGGCGGGTAAGTCTTAAGATCAGCCACCGGCACCCCAAACAAGGGCGGATGGTTACCGCGGGCAATGTCCAGAATATCGGCAACCACGGCGGAAGCGGTTGGATGAGCGCCAGCGCCACGGCCACTCCACATCATACGGTCGGCATAGTCACCTTGCGCAATCACCGCATTAAACGGCCCACCGACCTGGCCCAACGGCGAATGCGCCCGCACCATGCAGGGCTGCACACGTTGCTCCAAGCCGCCATCACGCTGACGGGCAATCGCCAGCAGCTTGATGACATATCCCAGCTCAGCTGCAAATTTGATATCCAGCGCGCTGACATGGCGGATACCTTCGATGCGAATAGCATCAAAATCCGGCGCTGCACCAAAAGAAAGTCCCGCCAGAAGCGCCAACTTGTGCGCTGTATCAATCCCATCAATATCAAAACTGGGGTCGGCTTCGGCATAGCCAAGCTCTTGTGCTTCGGCCAGCACATCGGCAAAGTCACGGCCAGTTGCACTCATCGTTGAAAGAATGTAATTGCAGGTGCCGTTGAGAATACCAAACACCTGTTCAATGCGATTAGCCGCAAGCCCTTCACGAATACCTTTAATGACCGGAATACCGCCAGCCACGGCCGCTTCCCAGAGAATGCAGCTTTGATGTTTTTGCGACAGGTCAGCCAGAGCCCGGCCATGGCGCGCTAGCAGCGCCTTATTGGCGGTCACAACCGGCTTACCATTTTGTAGAGCCAGTTCAACAACCTCGCGGGCAACGCCATCGGCCCCGCCAATGGCCTCAACCACCAAATCAACAGCCGGATCTGTACTCAGGCTGCGTGCATCCGGAACGATGCGTACACCTTCCAGCGGCAAATCACGGACTTTATTGAGATCACGGGCAGACGCAGCCACCAGTTCTATGCGCTGACCGCAGCGCTGCTCAAGCAACTCGGCCTGTTGCTTCAAAAGGCGAACAACCCCGCCACCAACAGTACCAAGGCCAGCCAGGCCAACGCGTAACGGTTCCATCTGCATCTCCCTAAAGTCAGGGAGATTAAACACTTAAGTGCTGCAGCTGGCAATCAGGCGATTGTGAGATTTCCAGCGCGCTGACGCGGATTGGCCTTAAAAATATCGTCACGCAGGCGCTGCAATTGTTCCGGCTTGCGCAAAGTGAACAGCGAGGCTGACGACATTTCTGGCGACAGGGAACCAAAATCATAAACGCGGCTTTCACGACCGCTCAACAGGTCGTCACCATGCATATTTTGAACCCGGATGTTATATTCGGTACTGATGCCGTTCTTGGCTGGATACGCGCCGGCGTAGGTCAGATCCTGCTGCAACACAACCTTGGCCTGACCATCATATTCCATCACCCACTCGCGGTGTACATGCTCAGCCCCGGCCTCGTTTTTGGTGTTAGCCCCAAAGACAAGCGTGGCCAAAGCCAGATCACGCATCAGTTTGCGCTCTTGCAGGGTGTTAAAATCATCGCTTACTGTGCTAGCTTCATAAGGCTGACGCAGCCACTCAACAAAATTACCTTTATCAAAATCAGACAATGGTGGAATGGATTTGTTGGCAGTCATGTCGGCCTCACTCAAATTTTTGAATGAGCCAATTTAACAAGCAGCCCAGCCGTTTTCTACAGAAAAAGCGGCATTAACCTGTTAATAAAGCAGAATTTTAGCGATTTGCGCCTGCCATGCAGCCTCATCAGGCGCGACGCGCGCATCAAGATCAGCTGCACCAGCCTTTGCGTCATCCACCCATTCCCGCAGCAGCGGACCGCCATTAATCAGGTCAATCGCCAGACGGTCTTTCTCATATTCATAAGGAAAATCACGCCACAGAGCATATTCAGGGTAGAGTTTGCGAATGGCTTTAAAGGCCAGTGCCATTACCCGCCAAGGCTTAAACGAAGTATGCTGGTAAGTACCATCTTCCACATGGATTTGAACGCCAGAGCACAACTTGCCCACATGCTTGTGGAAAGTCGGCTCAAAATAGATTTCACGCAATTTACAGCCCTGCTGCCATTGCGGCGCTAAATCCTGCATGGTGCGAATAACATCGCGCGCAACAATATCCGGGGCGCCAAACAGCTCAAGCGGGCGGGTTGTGCCGCGCCCTTCAGATAAGGTTGTCCCCTCCAGCATTACTGTACCAGCATAACAGCGCGCCATCGATACATTAGGCGCATTAGGGCTGGGATTAACCCAGCTGCGCTCGCCAAGCGGCCATCCATATCCCGGGGCCGAAGCTGGTGCCCAGCCCTGCATTTCGATCACACGATAGTCTACATCCAGCTTAAACTGACTGATAAACCAGCGGCCCATTTCACCCATAGTCAGCCCATGGCGCATCACCATGGGGCCAGCGCCCACAAAGCTTTCCCAGCCTGGCTGAAGTAGATTGCCTTCAATCGGGCGGCCGGCCGGATTGGGCCGATCCAGCACCCAGACTCTTTTCTTATGCCGCGCAGCCGCTTCCAGCACATAAAGCAATGTTGTGATAAAGGTATAGATACGACAGCCAAGATCCTGCAAATCCACCAGCAGCACATCAAACGTATCCATCATGGCATCTGTCGGGCGGCGCACGGTGCCATAAAGACTGAACACAGGAATGCCATGGACCGGATCAAGAAAGTCCGGTGATTCAACCATATTATCCTGCTTATCACCGCGCAGCCCATGTTGAGGACCGAAGGCGGCGGTCAGTTTAATATCCGGGCACGCTGCCAACGCATCAAGCGCATGCGTTAGGTCCGCCAACACTGAGGCCGGGTGGGCCAGCAGCGCAACGCGTTTACCTGCCAGAGGCTTGCGCAGTTCAGGCTCAGTTAGCAGCCGATCAATGCCAAACTTAATCATATTGAATCCAACCTCAGCGTAAATGAATCAGGGTGGTGAAAATCCGGCTTATCAGCCCCATGATGAAGCGCCCAATAAGAGCGGGTGCCATCTCGCAGCTCAATAACCGCTGAAATTGCCAAACGTGCAGCTGGCGCTGGCACATCAATCACGGCTTTTAATGCCGTGCCGGCAACCATATTTATCTCTGGTGGCGATACGGCGGCAGGCATCATACCTTCACGATAGCTCGTAAAATCATAGGCTGCCCATGCCCCGGATGGGGCAAAATTATATTCGCGATAGCCGTGATCAGCCGCAATAAAGACTTCAAAGCATGTATGCTGCCATAATCCATCCCGCCGCTCTGCTATACCCGGCGATGGCCAGAGAATACAACCATCATCAGCGTGCACACGATAGATAAGGTGTAACTGCCCCTTATGAATGGACAAGTCCACTTCAACATCCTGCACACCAGCTGGATATTGCTGAGCGAAGGGAAACAGCCGCGCCAGCATCAGCCAGCTACTTTCTGCGCAGGCGCACCTTTATCAAGAAAATGCTTGATATTCCGGCATGCCTGCCGCAAGCGCTGTGGATTTTCGATCAAGGCAAAACGCACATGGTCATCCCCATATTCGCCAAAGCCAATACCCGGCGAAACAGCAACCTTAGCTTCGGTAATCAGCAACTTGGCAAATTCCAGCGAGCCGAGATGCTTGAAGGCCGGAGGAATAGGCGCCCACACAAACATCGACGCCTTGGGCACCGGCACATCCCATCCGGCCTGCTTAAGGCCTTCTACCAACACATCGCGGCGCTGGCGATACATCTCGCGGATGTCATCGACACAATCCTGCGGGCCGTTGAGCGCTGCCGTTGCCGCCACCTGAATGGGCGTAAAGGCGCCATAGTCCAGATATGATTTTATCTTGGCCAGCGCCCCCACCAAATGCGGATTACCGCAGCCAAAACCGATACGCCACCCCGGCATATTGTAAGTTTTGCTCATAGAGGTGAACTCAATCGCAATATCCTTGGCACCTGGCACCTGCAGTACCGAAGGCGGCGGTTCATCAAAATAGATTTCTGAATAAGCCACATCCGAAATAAGCCAGACGCCGCGCTCCTTGCAGAATTTCACCAGCTCCTCATAAAAAGCCAGCTCAACCGTCAGGCCCGTTGGGTTAGCAGGATAGCTCACCACCACCGCAACCGGCTTGGGCACCGAGTGCCGCACAGCGCGGTCTAACACACTCATAAATTCAGGCCCGGCTTGCACTGGCAAAAAGCGTAAGGACGCGCCAGCCAGCATGAACCCAAACGGATGAATGGGATAACTGGGATTGGGGCACAGCATGACATCACCGGGCGCGGTAATAGCCTGCGCCAGATTTGCCAGACCTTCCTTCGAGCCAAGGGTGACAACGGCCTCAGTCTCAAAATCAAGCTCAACACCCCAGCGACGCTGATAATAGCCACAGATAGCCTTACGCAGACCGGGAATTCCGCGCGACATGGAATAACGATGCGCACGGGGATTTTTTGCGGCTTCCACCAGCTTATCAACAATATGCGGCGGCGTTGGCTGGTCTGGATTGCCCATGCCAAGATCAATAATGTCATCGCCGAGCGCGCGGCCAGCAGCCTTGAGGCGGTTCACTTCGGCAAAGACATAAGGTGGCAGGCGTTTAATGCGCAGAAAATCTGGAGAGGTCATGATTTACTCAATTTCAGGCGGGGTTTCTGGCGGGGTTTGCGGAATGAGGATGGCACCAGCCGCTGGCGTAGTCGTCTTAGCGTTTTCTGCCGGGACCGATTGACGCACAATCGCATCTGCCCCCTGTGCTGCCGCCCTATCCTTCTGCAGCTCCTGCATGTCCTGCGTGACTGCCGACTGATCAACCGGAACAGGCTGACGCGCTGGTACATCCGCCAGATTAGGCCACTGGGATTGCGTGCCAGCTGCCCGCTCTATTGGGTAGGCCGGGCCATTTTCAATAGCGGCAACGCCGGTGGCGGCGGGCGGATGCCAGAATTCACGCTCCCACGGCCCTGCGGTGCAAGCAGGCAACGCCAGCAGCAAAGAAGCGAGGAAGAGGTTGGCGGCGCGCGCCGGATGCGTTAATAATTGAGCCATGATTTCACCGGACTGATTGGATGTGCCGAGAATGGCCGAGAAGTTGCCCCCCGACAAGAAAAAAGCAGCGCGGCAAAAACTGAGCCCGCAGCAGCTTCAGGTCCTGTTCGGCCCGGCTCCGCTGGCAGCCAAACCAGTTTTACCATCTGCTAAAACAGGCACAGCCACCAAAACCAGAACTACGGTAAAAACCGCTCCCAAAAAGCAGGTCGCTAAAGCCCCCCTTCAAGCGGAGCCAGCGAAAAAATCTGCCAAATCCGAGACCAGCCCCAAAGTACGTGCAAAGGCAGAAAGCGCCTTAAAAGCTAAAGCCCAGCAAAAGCGCTTTGCTAAAAAGCCGGAGCCGCCAGAACCAGCTCATTCTGCACAAGCTGAGAAGCCGCCCAAGTCGGCACTGACTGAGCCGTTTACGCCGTCTGCGCATGATCCCGCCCAATGGGCCCAGCGCTGGGCCGAAATTGGCGCTCACAGTCAGCATCTTCTGCAGGAATTTGCGCAGCGCCAGCAAGCTGCACCAACCGCCACATCACTCCCCAGTAATATGATGGGGGCATTTATTGAGCTAACAGGCAAAATGATGGCTGACCCGGTTAGCCTTATCAAAGCTCAAACCAGCCTTTGGCAGCAATATCTCTATCTCTGGCAAAACAGCACATTGCGGCTCATGGGCGCCAAGACGGATGATCCGATCAAACCGCAACCCAGTGATAAGCGTTTCAAGGATCCAGACTGGCAGAATAATCCTGTTTTTGACTACATCAAGGAATCCTATCTGCTCACTAGCAACTGGCTGAACAAACAGGTTGAAAATGTGCAGGGCATGGATGCTAAAACCAAGCGTAAGCTGGAGTTTTACACCAAGCAGTTTGCCGACGCACTCTCGCCCAGCAATTTTGTCCTGACCAACCCGCAGGTTCTGCGCACAACGCTGGAAACCGGCGGCGAAAACCTCATCAAAGGCCTGAACAACCTGCTGACCGACCTTGAGCAAGGCCGCATCAGCATGACCAATGAAAAGGCCTTCAAAGTCGGGCAAAACATTGCAGTAACACCTGGCGCTGTTGTCTATCAGAATAAGCTGCTCCAGCTGATCCAGTATAAACCGACAACTGAAAAAGTTGCGCAGCGCCCGTTATTGATCGTACCGCCATGGATCAACAAGTTTTATATCTTGGACCTCAAACCCGAAAACTCATTCATCAAATGGGCGGTTGACCAAGGGCTAACCGTTTTCTGTATCTCCTGGGTCAATCCGGACGCCAAATTGGCCGAGCTGGATTTCGCTGATTATATGAGCGACGGCATTCTGGCTGCCATGGAGCAGGTCCAGAAAATCTGCCATCAGAAAGAAATCAACATCATTGGCTATTGTCTGGGCGGCACGCTGCTGGCCTCCACATTGGCGTGGCTTAAAGCACAGCAACCCCACCAGTACGACAATATCAGCAGCGCCACCTATTTCACCACTATGGTCGATTTTCATGAGGCAGGTGACCTCTCCATCTTCATTGATGATGAGCAGCTCAAAGCCATTGAAGACAGCATGCGCAAGACCGGTTTTCTCGATGCCCGGCAGATGGCCACCACCTTCAATCTGCTGCGGGCGAATGATCTGATCTGGTCGTTTGTGGTCAATAATTATCTGCTGGGCAAAGAGCCTTTCCCGTTTGATCTGCTGTACTGGAACAGCGATTCAACACGCATGCCTGCCCACATGCACAGCTTTTATCTGCGTGAAATGTACCAGAAGAACAACCTGATCAAGCCTGGTGCTATCAAACTACGCGGCCAGCCAATAGACCTGCGCACGATTGATACACCAACTTTCATCCTATCAGCGCGTGAAGACCATATCGCCCCATGGGCAGCAACCTATGCTGCCACGCAGATTTATACAGGCCCGGTCAAATTCGTACTCGCCGGATCAGGCCACATTGCGGGCGTCGTTAATCCGCCTACTGCCAACAAATATCAACACTGGCAGAACGACAGCTACCCCAAGCTGCCACATAACTGGCTGGAACACGCCAAGGAAACTCCGGGTTCCTGGTGGCCCACCTGGCGCAGCTGGCTGCACCAACATGACGGTGCACAAATTCCCGCACGCGACATTAAGCATGCGCTTGAACCCGCCCCCGGCTCTTATGTAAAAGTCAGGGCTGTGTGATGGCTGAGAATTGTACTCAAAACAATTTCCCATGCATCAAACTGCATTTTCTTTATATTTTCAGTATTCTCGCTTTTGTATGTGCAGCCATGACAATTGCATTGATCGTCGCCTGCATTGTGGAGCTTAACCTGCACACGTTGAATTATGCCATAAAGAATCCGTACGAGGCATATATCGGCGCGATGTTAGTAACATTACCATCATCCATGCTGATGCTCTTGTTCTACTTTCTTTGGCAACGAAGCGCCGTACTAAAAAGCTTTGATATGCTACCAATCGAAAAGGGCCTCCTCTTTGTCCGATCGGGTGGAATTCTCAAAAGAGCTGGCAACAGCTTTGCCAATATGCGGACTCTGCCAAACGTGTGGTCTGACACTGCTGAAGGCGTTTGGTATAAAAACCCGGCGACATACTGGCAGCTCGGCATTGGCGGCTGGTTTGTTCTAGGTAAAATCATGCCGAAACTGATTGGAAAAAACCCAAGCGCAGAAATTGCAGGTCTGCCGATCGCTACACTTGGCACCTATCTTGGACTGTCTCTTTTGCTCTGTGGATGTATTGCGACAATGACTCTCGTTCGTCACGTCAGTGCTGCCATGGCACACGTAGTCAATAACTCTGCTACTCCTACACAGCCCTTATTTTGGCGACGCGGCTAAAGCGCTCTATATTGATCAGCCAACTCACAATAACGCTGCGCTGATTTCAAGATCATGGCCTGATCTTTTTCCTCAAGCGGTCGCAACAGCTTGGCCGGATTGCCCGCCCACAATTCGCCGGACGGAATGCGTTTGCCACCCGTCAGCAAACCGCCGGCTGCCAGCATAGCTCCACTTTCTATGCAGGCCTTATCCAGCACACAGGCTTTCATCCCTACAAAGGCATGGCTCTGAATAGTGCAGTCATGCAGCAACGCCATATGCCCAACCGTGACACCATCTCCAACATGCGTTCCCTGCCCGCCGGTTGAGACATGCACCACTGTACCATCCTGAATATTTGAACGCGCCCCGATGCGGATAACATTCACATCGCCGCGCAGCACGCAGCCAAACCAGATATTACTGCCGGGGCCAATCTCCACGTCACCAATAATGGTTGCGTTATCAGCCACATAGGCATCTGCCGCGATACGGGGCAGCACACCCTTAAATGGAATTATAATAGCCATATCAATACCTTATGCAAATCAACACCGTTAAGAAAGGATAAGCCTTGTTCTGTTACTCTGGCAAGACGTATAGTTTTGAAATAGCCACTTCCAACTAAGAGATCGCACATGCCCAAAAAAGCCTTCGCCGCCACCCTTCTCGCAGGCGCTTCAACCTTAAGCTTTGCCGGCCCCAGCGCGCCGCAAGCCCCCGCTCCGGCTACAGCGGCCCCAAATATGGGCGCAATGCAAGCGTGCCTTGTTGAGAAAATGAAAGTTGGCGCTCCGCCGCAGGAGCTTAACAAGTGCATGGCCGGCATGACCAAGAACACGCCGCCCCCCGCCTTGCCCACGCAAGCCGCGCGCGATGCGAACCTGAAGAATACAACCAACAAGCAGTACGGCTTTATTGAAACTCAACTTAATATGCCGGGCGTTGATGCACAGGTCTGCACCAGTGCACTGACCACATACAATGTGCTGCACACACAAACGGGCGACACCGAGCAAAGCAAGAAGGCCCGTGAAACCATCAAAGCTAAGTGCGGCTTGTAAGTCAGCTTTTAAAGAGCACAAAAGCAAACGGGCGGCCCGCAAGGACCGCCCGAATGTTTTGAGCGAAGCTCCGTTTAGCGCTTGCTGAACTGGAAGCGACGGCGAGCCTTGGGCTGACCATACTTCTTACGTTCAACGGCACGGCTGTCACGGGTCAGGAAGCCCATCTTCTTCAGCACGGTGCGCAGTTCCGGCTCCATATAGGTCAGAGCGCGCGACAGGCCATGACGCACGGCGCCAGCCTGACCGGACAAACCACCACCGACGACGTTCACCTGCAGGTCATACTGACCCAGACGGTTAGCAACGGCGAAGGGCTGGCTGATGAGCATGCGCAGCACCGGACGAGCAAAATACTGCTCCTGCGGGCGGCCATTCACAATGATACGGCCCGAACCACGCTTGAGCCAAACACGGGCAGTCGCATCCTTGCGGCGGCCAGTTGCATAAGCACGGCCCTGCGCATCGATGTGGGACTTAACGCCCTGTTCCTTGCTGTTCGCCGGGGTTTCGCTGTCGGTCTTGGTCGCCTTCAGAGCGGCCGAAACGTCAGCAATACCGGTCACCTTACCAGAGCGGCGCGGAGCGGCCTTCTTGGTTTCGGTAGCAGCTTCCGGAGCAGCTGCAGCCGCTTCGGTGGTCTTCTTGGCGCGAGAGGGCTTCTTCTTCTCGACTTCAACGGTCTTGTCGTTCTTGTCGGTCATGGCTTAGGCCCCCTTCTTCACAACGCGGTTCTTGCGGTTCTTGCTGGCGAAGTCAAACACCTTCGGGCTCTGCGCCTCGTGCGGGTGCTCGGCACCGGCGTATACACGCAGGTTACCCAGAATCTTGCGGCCCAGCGGCTCGGCGTCCAGCATGCGCTGTACGGCCAGCTCAACCAGCTTCTCAGGCTTCTTCTCGAGGAGCTGACCCTTGGTGCGCTCCTTGATGCCGCCCGGATAACCAGTGTGGTAATACCACTTGCTGCCCAGCGCCTTATTGCCGGTCAGTGCAATCTTGGATGCATTGATAACGATGACATTGTCACCGCAATCCAGGTTGGGGGTGTAGGTGGGCTTGTGCTTACCCTTGAGCAGTAGCGCAATCTGCGAAGCGAGGCGACCCAGCACGACGTCTTGTGCGTCGATGAGGATCCATTCCTTCTTGATTTCGCCCGCTTTGAGCGAGGTCGTCTTCATGATGGTTTCCCGTATAAGTTAAACAAACAGGCCCGCTTTATAGGCGATCAAACCCCACAAGGTCAAGGATAAATCAATGCGGTATTATATTACCGCATCATAAAACGCTGCAACAAAGCCCAAAAGCTTGCAGGCTTGATTTTAACAAACAAGTAGCGGCCGCACAGATAATGTGCAGCCGCCATTATTGTATAAATATAACAGTGTGTTAGACCGCAGCCCGCTGGTTCTGCCCCTTGCCGGACGGCACATCCGCATCGATCACACGCGGGTTAGCCAACTCGTCCTTCATGACACCGAGCGGGTCAATCCCGAGCAGCTGGTCGGCAAAAATGATCTCACGCACATTGGCATGGATCGGGCGCTCATAATGCTTACGCATGGCCGCAGCGTAGAGAAACAGGGTTTCCCGCTGTTCACGGGTGGGGTTTTTGCCATTACCGGCGATGACAATCTGGATCGCCTTTTCATTCTTGCCGGGCCAGCAATTACCAATGGTCTCCAGATCACGGCCAGCCACCAAGGTGCCGTCTTTGGCGATCAGATAGTGGCCGCGAAAATCCGTCATGCCCAAACGAATGTCAGCTTTGCGCAACGCATCGATGCTGAATGCGCTGGCATCCTCCGGCTCCGGCTTGAAAGAGTCGTGCGAAGATACAACCACCAAACGCTCGACATCCCGCACACCCGGGGCCTTGAACAGCTGACGCATGACAACAGCCGTATTGTTACGGATATTATTGACGGTATTGAAAATGCTGCCCGGCGCCAACGGATCGCGCCTATCACTTGGTGTCCCCAGAATATCAAAAATATCCTGTACCTTAGATGGCGACATGGCTGCAGCTGGCGATTTTTCTGGCTGCACCATACGTAGAGCATCCGGGCTCATGAACGCCGGGCGGTCAGCATCAGCACCAGCAGTCGCTGCTGTGATTAAATCTGCATTACCTGTAAAACCAATCTTGCCCGATAAAGTCTGACGCACTTGCGCGCCAAGAGCAGCTACAGATGCCAGCTGAGTTGGTGTTGGCGGTTGAGACGGATAACCGAGCAATTCAACCGCTACGACATTTGCGGCATAGCCCGGCACGGGCAACTGAAATGAGGTCATACGTTCAACACGGCCATCCGGAAACACCAGCACATGCGGCGGCTGACGCCCATACGGATTTGTAATGTATTCAAGCTGGATCTGATCCACCTGCCGGTTGCTAAATCCGGGCGCGTCAGCCATAGCCAAACGCAGAAGGTCTTCGAGAATAGGCCGCAAATCTGGTGCGCTGCTCATGTAACCCTCATTTAAAAAGAATATGGTTTCTACAGGCTAACCAGTAACAGTTACCATCCCGCTAATTTAAAGTTTTTGTTATATTTAACAGTCACTTGAGAGGCATGCCACACTACACCGCCCCCGTTCACCCTCCCTTAAGTAAGGAGGACTAGGCTAACATGATAGACGTTAAAAATGGAGACGCACATGACCAGCACAATTGAAGACGATATTCAAACCGTCTTAAAAAATTGCCGTACTATTGCGCTGGTTGGTGCCTCGCCCAAGCCTGAACGGCCCAGCCATGAGGTCATGGAATATCTTCTCACCCAAGGTTACGAAGTGGTCCCCGTTAATCCTGGTCAGGCAGGCAGCCATATCCTTGGGCAGTTTGTCTATGCTGCGCTGGCTGACATCCCGTTTCCTGTCGACCTGGTCGATGTGTTTAGAGATAGCGAAGCTACACCCGAGATTGTAGATCAGGCGCTAGCCATTCATGCTAAAGCCGTCTGGCTACAGCTCGGCGTGAGCAATCCGCTGGCACGCGGCAAAGCCCATGCAGGCAAAATTATGTATATCGAGGACCGCTGCGTGAAGATTGAACACGCGAAACTGAAGGCGCAACTTCACGCGCAGTAATAGTAAGCGGCTCAGCTGACGCCACGGTTTGCATAGCAGCCCCCAGCGCCGCTGTGCTGATACGCTCCTGCGCTGCAATCCCGTTAAACTGATCCGCAGGGCCTGCCGCACCTTCATGAAGCGAAACTTTTTGCGTGACCTGATCTGACTTGGCGCGCATACGGCGCATGGTCAAGGCATCCATATTACCCTTGGTGTCGATCAGACCCTCGGCCCGCTGGAAATCAGAAAGCGCGCCCATAAAGCGTGGATCTATCCGGCCATCAAATGTGCGGCCAGCTGGTGGCGGGCGCATATACCCCAAATCAGCCAGCTGCTGTTTAAACCCGCGGATCAGATTATCCGCCTCAACACGGTGCGGGTCGGTCGCTGGCAGCCGGGCTACATCACGGCCGATTGCCTTAAGGTCAACGGTACCAGCTGCAATAGCCTGCTGCTGCTGTTGCTGCAGACCCGTGAAGAAATCGACCCGCTTCTCAGTTACCTGCAGCATACGCAGGGTCATAGCATCCATGCCGCGATCCGGGAACGGCAGCCCCACCTGTTCCTTGAACGACTTGATCAGCTGGCGGAAGCGTGGGTCATTCGCGTCAGTCGGCGCAGGCTTATTCTTGCCAAAACTTTCACCCATTTTGGTCAGGATATCGGTTGCCTGCTTCATACTAGCCGGATCAGTAATCTGAGGGGCAGGCTTATCTAGCTGCGCGCGCCAAAGCGGAATGAACTGATCGACAGGAATACGCTGGATGATGAGATCATTTCGAACCTTGTATTCATGCCCAGCAGCATCCCTTACAACGCGCGGTTGCTTGGACGGCCCAGCGGCCGAAAAATCACGTCCAAAATACTTCAGCTCAAAGGCAGATACACTGTAATCGCTGACGATGTTTTGATAGGTCTTGAGTGTCTCGCGGCCTGTCTTGCGCTCTTCCTCACCATCTTCATTCACTTTCTTGAAAATGGCGCCATTGCTCTTGACCGCATCAGCACTCGCTTTGGGCGCAGAATTCGGGTTACGCATCAGGTCGGCCAGAGTTGCAAAATTGCTGTGATGCAAAATATAAACGGCCGTTGCATCGGCCTTGTAGCCGGATGAAACGATCTGCCGCTGGTAATCCGAAATATCGATTGCCAATGCATGATAGGGAATCGAGCCGCTAGTATCCTGAAGCGGCTTGGCATCCGAGCGCAATTGCCAAAGAGCTACAAAATGCGGATCCATCCGATAGTCTTTTGACATTTTGACATAGTCATTCCAGTCCGGCCGCGCGATACGCTTGGCCGCAAAATGACGATCCATCTCTTCCTTAACCGTGCGGATCGTCTGCGCCTTCTCAGGTGCAGTTTTATCAAGGCCTGCATTGGCAATAATACGCTCACCGTAAAGATATGTGGTCATCAACCAGCGCGGCTCAATATACTGGGCAATCCCAACAGCCGAGCTGCCTGTATCGCCACGCACAATGCCAGTTGTAGTGAGTTTCGGCGGCTTCTTGCCCGGGCCCGCTGCAGCCGGGCGCACATGCGGGCTCCACGTGCCATCACTCTCATGGGCAATAATCCCGCCCATCAGACCGGGACGAATACCTTCTTTACCAGCAGCCTCAAGCAGATGTTCAAGATCAGCACGGTTTGGCTCGCGCTTGTTAATTGTAATATATTGCTCAGGAGGGACCGCAGGCGGCTTGGCCTTTGCATTTTTTGATTTTGGATCAGCCTTAGCCACAATAATGGTATCCGGTCTGGTAGGTATACCATCGGATTTAACCACATAAGCAGTTAAGTCTGCGTAAATCATATTCGCAACTCTTTGAAATATTTAACAAAAGCAATGGCCGCGCCATTCAAGAACGCTGCAATATAGTAAATAAAGCCTATATGGCCGTAATTTGACAATCCCCTATTAGCTACAATTGCAGCTAAAGCGGATTTGCCGCAGACCTACGCCGATTGCATTACGCTGATTTAGCCGACAAGCGCGATAGAACCAGAAAGCCGGAAATTCCCGCCGTCAACGAGGCGGCGAAAATAGCCGCCTTCGCCATCGTTAACATCTGGACATCCGCAGCAAAAGCCAGCGAGCCTATAAAGATCGACATGGTAAAACCAATACCGGCAATCAGCGCCATCCCTGCAACATGGGCGAATGTCACCCCATCAGGTAGCGCCAGCAGACGCAACCGCACCCCAAGCCAGCTGACACCAAAGATCCCTACAAACTTGCCAATAAGCAGGCCGAAAAAGATGCCCTGAAATACTGGTTCGTGTATAGCGGCCAGCATCTGGTCAAAAGTCAGCGCTATCCCCGCATTGAAGAAGGCAAAAACCGGAATCACCAGATAAGCCACCGGCAGATGCCAGATCCGCTCTAAGCGCTGTGCAGGAGTTGAAACGTGATGGACTGACTGTTCAAGCTCAACCACCAGATCACGCATCTGTTCATTTTTTGAAATAGCCGGATTGGTTTTGAATGAGGTTTCAAATCGGGCCAACAGCTCCCGGCTTTTATCACTGAAATAATCCGGATTATATTTCGGACGGGCCGGAATAGTAAATGCGCCAATCACACCCGCCAAAGTAGGATGCACACCAGACTTCAACATGGCGTACCACAATAATACCGCCAGGCAGAAGTACGGAACAGCATTACGCAGGCCAGCAACATTCATCAAAATCAAAAGGCCCGCAACCAAGCCTGCATAACCAAGCGCTGGCAGATAGAGATGATCTGTATAAAAAAGTGCGATGACAGAAATCGCGCCAAGATCATCGATAATCGCGATCCCGACCAGCATGGCCATCAAAGCGCGCGGCACGCGACTACCCAACAGCACCAGAACCCCGATTGCAAAAGCAATGTCCGTTGCCATGGGGATCGCCCAGCCTGAACGCGCGGAGCCCTCTGAATTAAAAAGGTAATAGATCAGCGCCGGCACCACCATACCGCCAATTGCAGCCACAACCGGCAAAGCTGCTTTACGCAAACTGGCCAGTTCCCCGAACAAAAGTTCGCGCTTCAGTTCAAGGCCGACAACAAAGAAGAAAAACGCCATCAAGCCGTCGTTAATCCATAGAATAAGCGGCTTGTTTAATGCCCAGCCAGCAAAACTCACCGACACCGGAATATCATGCAGCTGGAAATAAAAATGCGCCAAAGCAGTATTGGCAAAAACCAGCGCCAGAAGCGTGGTTAACATCAGCAGCAAACCACTGGTAGTTTGCTGATGAACAAAATGCTCAAGCGGTGACAACACCCGCTCTACTGCACGTTCCAGCCGCGAAAAAACAAATCCGGACATCATCACTCCAGTGCTAAATGGCACAAACAACATAGTGTTATTCGCCCGGCTGGCAAATAGTCTGGAATAAAGAATCGATATGATTTAAAGGTGAAATATGAACATTTCCGGCACCTTTGCCTTCAATGCCACGCCCGATGAAGTCTGGGCCGCCATCTACGATCCGGCCACATTGAAAGCCAGCATCCCGCAGTGTGACGAGATCACACTGCAGCGTCCTGATTTCTGGCTCGGGCGAGCGTCCGTCAAGATCGGCCCGTTTTCAGTTCATTTTGATGGTACCGTCACACTCACCGACATAACCCCACCTGAACACTACACCATCCACATCGCCGCCAAAGGCTGGGTGGGCAAAGCGGATGGCTCAGCACACGTCATTCTAACGCCGCAAGAATCTGGCACGCAGCTAACATATTCGGCAGAAGTGCATATCGGCATCAAACTTCTGGATAAAGCCATGAACATGGCGCATGGCGTTGCGCGGGATCTAGCAGACAAGTTTTTTGCGCGATTAGCTATTGAAATTGAGAGACGACGCCAACCGCAGGTTTAATCACGCCGACCAGCTGCAACCTTGCTTGCCAGCACCGCTTTGCTTTCTAGCGGCACATAAGAGCGCAGCTGAGACAACAACTCGGCCGGCGTATTAGCCACAATTAACGCATCAGCATAGGCAGCCAGCAAATACCCCTCACCCACTAGCGAATTGCGAATAAACGCTAACAGGCCATCATAAAACCCGTTGGTATTCAAAATGGCGCACGGCTTGGCGTGAATGCCAATTTGCATCCAGGTCCATTGTTCAAAGAACTCATCCATGGTGCCAGCCCCACCGGGCATAATGACAAAAGCGTCAGACAGTTCTTCCATCCGCTTTTTGCGGATATGCATATCCGG
>Ga0255169_1000307_pt1 | contig 22335 bp, 28 predicted proteins | sample Atl_Miss_RepC_8d_FD_183179 | JGI IMG/M metagenome (GOLD analysis project Ga0255169, IMG submission 183179) | Freshwater microbial communities from Altamaha River, Georgia, United States - Atl_Miss_RepC_8d | ecosystem: Environmental > Aquatic > Freshwater > River | place: USA: Georgia | collected...
AGACGGTTAATTTAACCGTCTATTCTTATCTTGTCTCGTGCCCAGTTGGTGGAATTGGCAGACACACTAGGCTTAGAACCTAGCGCCGCGAGGCATGGGGGTTCGACTCCCTCACTGGGCACCATTTGTCAAGGTATGCGAACCAAAATTTTTTAATGAACCCCGAATTTTTTCGGGGTTTTTTATTTTTAGCTCCTGTTCATAATAATTTTTATCTAAATTCCAATAAATTTTAATCGAATCTACCCCAATTTCTACTATGTGGATGAATTTCTGCAAAAGGCTGCGTCTGATATTGAAATCAGGATTTTCCTTTATTAACTGACCTGCAAACCTCGCAAACTCTTCAAAGGTCTCAATGGGAACAAGCCGTTCATCAATATTCAAATCTCTTATCTTTAAAAGCCCTTCCTCCAATTCTTTTTTAACCAATTCTAGCTTTTCCATTTGTTTGAAGATCGGTGTAGCTGAAACCGTTTTAGGTAGTATTGATAATCTTTCAGCTAAAGCATCTAGTTGTGAACTCACACCATAAAGTTTGGCCTTTAATTTTCCACGCTCTGACTCTTCATCATTATTTTTATGAATGGCCTTTACTTTATTTTGAAGCTCAATCAAAAAAAATTTATTTTCAATAAATTTACAAAATTCACCCCATACCAAAGATTCTGCTTTCTTTGCTTGAATTCGTGTTGGTTCACACTGAAAAGTTTTTTTGGTTAAGGTTGAATTTCTTTTAGTCGCCCATGAGTGTTCATAATACGGAACTTTACCGTTTCTACCAGTTGCCGACTTACCCGGCATATGATCACCACACTTTATACAAAAACAAACACCTGACAATAAATAGGGGTGCTTGCTGGTTTCTTTTAATGGTTTAAGTCTAGAATGATTTTTGGTAAGTTTCTCATTTGCACACTCGAAAATCATTTCATCAACTATAGGCTGCCAAACGGCCTTTGCTTCCTTTTGTTCGCCTTTTTGAGTGTAGGTTTTAATTCCGATATAGGCCTTGTTGCGAATCATTTTTTGTAAATTATCAACTGTAAAATGCCCCACACGCATTCGAGAGCCTACACCTTCTAAATGTGCTTTTGCCTTATAACCATTATCATTCATCCAACGAGCAGCACGAGATAAACTGCCTTCTCTTAAAAATGCTTCAAAAGCAATTCTAACTGTGGTCGCATGAGGTTCATCAATATCCAAGCTTCCATTTTTTGTGTGACACTTTTTAAAACCAAGCGGGATAGTTCCGCCATTGTAAAGACCACGACTGGCGCGTGCTAAAATGTTAGCTGAAACTCTTTCACTGGTTTGCTTTCGTTCAAATTGAGCAAAGTTCATCAATTGAAATAACAACATTTCACCAGCAGCAGTGGTCGTATCGAAATCTTCGCGAAGACTCATGAAACTACATTTAACTTCACTCATCATGTCCCACATATTTAAAAAATCTCGATTGTTTCTGGACAACCTTGAAATTTCTGTGACCATGATGAGGTTAATTTTTTGTGCCCTCATGTCTTTGAGCATGGACTGCAAAGCAGGCCGATTCATATCCTTCGCTGATATTCCAGCATCCACATACACATTAAAAATTTGGCCGAAGTTGGATTGTTTATTTTTAAAACTAAATGCTTCTCGAAGGCGTTGTTCTTGATTTTTAATGGAGCCTTCTGGATTTTCCGCTTGTTCTTCAGTTGAAACTCTTACGTACAAAGCAATGTTGAAATTTTTGTTCTTAAACATCTGATCCCGTCCTTTTTAAAAGATTATCTTTAAAAGTTTTCGAGTCAGAAAGTGACTTTTTCTGGAGCTGGCAGAGTTCAATATAAATAATTTTGGCCACTTCTTCAATCAATTGTTCATACACCTGTTCATTAAAACTCTCATTTTTTAAGTTTTTTATTTCTAATTTTTCCCATTTTTTATTCACGAGTTACCCTTGTTTTTTTGGATATACTCAATTCATCACTCAATACACTTCGCTATAGGTGCCGCCGCTAAACCACGTTTGATCTTTCGATTTGTGACCCCTTCCGCTCAACATCGTTTGGGGGGGGAGGGGTCACAAAAAAAGAAAGTCATTTTGTGTGAGTGCATACGGCGGCAAGTGTTTATCATCTATTAGAAAAATCAAATTTTAAAAGCTTAAATTTATTTTAAAGAAGTGTTCCTCTTGGAGCCGCCAAAAGGAACACTTCTGATTTATGTTTTATTCATGATTCTCTCCTTCAGTTGATCTTTTTAATCTATCTGAAGAAGTAGTATTGCAAATGTATGCCAAATATTTTTTAGAATTAAATTTTGATAAATACTTGATCTGAATTGAAATTTTGATTTTTACTAATTGTTCTGCCCTATCAATTATTAGAGACTCTATTAGAAATGAGAGACTGTATTGATTGTGCTATTTAAAAAAGAGCCATCTAAATTTGGCCCTTTGAATTTTTTTAATATAGCTTTTAATTCAATAAGTATTCACTAAACTAGAGATAGCTAATCATTGTGACAAAATACAGGAATCGCCAGAATCAATCACCCATTCTTTGATAATTCTTGATTCTGAAGCAGTAAATAATTTATTTGATTGCAACATTAACTTAGCATTTTTTGTCTCAACCAACGTACAAGTTATAATTCCATTATTTTTGCTCTGACTTAGATTAATGATTGAATTAAAAATCCAATCTCCTTTAAGATGATTGTATTGCATAATCGCATCTTTTTTTAAAGAGTTGTAAGCTTCAAAGGCATATTCATTTAAATTATTAGGTTGCCAGACAAGCTCCTTGGTCTTTTTAAAACCAAGTTTTGATAGATAATCTGGCACATAAAATTTTACTTTTTTTATCTTTAATGGAAATTCATCTCCTGTACAAAAATCACAAACACTTCCCTCTACTTTTAAAATACGATCAGATACGAATTGCCCGTTTTCATATAAAAAATTAGGAATTATTTCAGCCGAAACTTGTAATGATAGAGTTATAATCGTCAGTAGTAAAAAAAATCTCATAATACCTCCTCGTTTTTAGTATTTTTACTAAACTTTAATTCATAAGTATAATATTATAATGTATATAACTAGCATAGGTGTTTGATTATGAAATATAGGGTAAATGATATTATTAATTTTGTTGAAACAAGTACTTGCTCCACTATCATCCAATCCGCCACTAAGTTGGAAATTAGTCAGCCGGCACTCTCTGAAAGCATTAAACGTTTGGAATCAGATTTGGGATATGTCTTATTTTATAGATCTCGATCCGGTATTAAGTTAACCCCCCATGGTCGTGCATTCCTAATTAAGGCCAAGACTTTAATTCAATCTATAAATGACTTAAGTTTTTCTACGCAAGAAAATTTCTTTTCTCATCAATCAGTACGAATAGGCTGTCATGTTACTGTTGCTCAATATTCAATTCCGAAAGCATTATCCTTTTTAAAAACAAAGGCACCTGATTATAAAATTGAACTTATCCACGATCTTTCAAGAAATATTCAGGCAGAAGTTCAAAAAGGAAATATTGATATTGGAATTGTAGTAAATCCCGCAACGGTTCCTGATCTTATTATCCAAAAATTAACAAATGACATTATCGGAGTATGGTCTCATGAGAAGTATCAGGAGTTAGATACTGTCATCTGTAATTTAAATTTATTTCAAACTCAGTCAATTTTAAAAAAATGGAAAGAAAAACCAAAAAAAGTAATTTCAACTGATAGTTTGGAACTTATATGCAAACTCGTAAATGAAAAAATAGGTTATGGTATTTTGCCCGAAAGGGCAGTTCAATTGTCTAGATTTAATTTAAAAAATTGGAGTGAGCTTCCTACTTATAATGATGAAATTTCATTAATATATCGGCCAGAATTTGGAAAATCACTTGCTGAAAAATTAATAATTCAATCATTGAGACAATCATTAACCTAATGTTTTATTTAAGATCTTCAATTCGAATTTATTCGCTTTTATGCTCAATAGAGCTAAAATCTTTAATTTTAGGCCATTTAGAGGCTTTTGAATTCGAACTGGGCTTCTCTGACTAGTTTTAAAACCCAAGGCAAGTTCCCAGTTCCGACAGCCAAAAAAGCCTGTATAACAGATAAAGAAATCAATTTTGATAGGCCCATTTGATTTGCTCCTTTTCGTCTACAGTCAGCTCATCAAGATCAAAATTCTTGCGCTTGATGCTCTGACAGTAGTTAGTGATGGCATTTAGAGTCCGTCCATAATGACGGGCCAGTTCTTGCCGTGACCAGCCGTATATATAACGTAGTTTTGCCAGCTCCGCTAAATTCACTCTCGACTCATGCCACTGAATTGGATAGGTTATATCCGTATTGAGTGGTTCTCTCAGCATAGGGCGAGGGGCACCATTTTTGGTTCATCTCATTTAGCAGTTTATTAGACTCTTCTCATTTTACTCTTTATCGCACAGCGTAAGTCTTTAAAAAACACAAGCATTTAGCGTTTTCAATCGATAGTTTACGGCTCTACGGTTCTACTCACTCGATGGTGGAAGTGTATCCAAAATCCAAGACATTCTATAATTGCTATATTAAGTAATTTGTTTCAAACTTTGATCTTAATGACCTATCGAAAACTATCCTTCATCATCATTTTTACAACTGTTCTAGGAGCAAAAATGCCTGCATCTACGAAACAAGAAGGCACTATATCAAAAATCTTAATTTTAAATTCAAACTTTAAAGTAATTAAAACTTTAAATTCAAATTCAGACATCGAAGCGTTTTCTCAATATTGGTTTTCAAAACAAGAACATGCATCTAGCGAAAAAGCTCCTGGTCATTATAAAATAGATATTTATACAACTAACTCTAATAACCGCTACCTCTACAATGAAAATGGCACAGTTAGATTACTTACAAAAACAATGACACCTGAATACCAAATACACAATTTCAAATCCTTTAACAAATTATTAGGTATCGTCGAATAAGGATCTACATTTCTTCCATTAAGATCAAAAATATAAATAAGCATCTCCAACATACTATCAAAATTCAATCACTATGAACAAAGACTTGAACGCCGACACAGCAGGTGCGATTTTTAATAGATTACTCTTCAACAGATTTCTTTAAACTTTCTATTATAGTTTTTTCTGAATTGTTTTTTCCAAATTCAGGTCTATAGACGATTGAAATTTTATCTTGAAATGTTGGTGCTTTAGTTATTTTGTATAGATTATTGAAATTTAATAACCCAACTGCACGCGCAGGTAAAATGCCATAGCCAAGACCTTCATTAACAAATCTCGCAATCAACTCTAAGTTTTCAGTATTAACAATATTTTGCGGTCTATCTTTCCATTTACGCAAGATTGATTGCGTTTGAAATAAAGATAAATCGCAAAATAATCGATCATGCAGCTGAGTATCGGCTTTTCTGTTTTGCCAAACACAAACTTCGTCAAAACCAAGAGTTTTAACGATCAAATCAGGCGACATTATAGCATTTACAACAAGACCAATATCAATTTTGCCATGCTGGATTTCTAACTGTATATTTCGCGACAGATCATGACGAAGATTAATTTGATACTTCGAAAACAAATTCGGGGCCATACGCATTGCTTTCGGTAAAAAATATGAACCTATAAGAGGATGACAACCTATCGTAATCGATCCTCGAATCTCATGATCATCCTGACTAACAGAGTCAAGGGCACTGACAGCATTTTTAGCTTTAATGTAAATCTGTTTTCCCACTGGCGTCATTTCTATCCCCGCTCTCGAACGATAAAATAATACCTCACCAATGTCGTCCTCAAGTCGCTTAATTGACTCTGAAAGTGCTGGTTGTGAAATTTCAAGTTTATCGGCACCTTCACGCATTGTTCGAGATCCAGCAATTGAAACAAAATTTTTTAAATCCGTTATTCTATATTTCATAGGTAAACACCTATATTAAGTATAATTAAATGTCAATTTGACTTATTAAATACTTGAGATACAAATGTCTTCAAGTACAACGAACCATTCAGAAATAGGAGACATTACTATGAACAAAATTAATAAATCAGGATACTTCATCGGATTATTGACAATACTCAATCCATTTTTAACAAATGCCCAAAGTATCGTATGGCCAACACTAAATTGTGAAGTCGTATCTTCTCAATTTAAAAAATCACCATTTCCACCACAATTAAAAGATTCCATATTATTTCAAGCGTGGAATGATCAACAAATCGAGCTCATCTTTGAACCTCATACAGCAGATCCTAATAGCAACATTAGTTATGTTGTAACTCCTCAACCATTGCATTTAACAACTGATCAAGAATTTCCAAATCCAACAAGAAAATGGGAATCTGAATTTCAAAACGAGGATAAAATTATTTTACAACAGCTAACTCTTTCAATATTTAACAATCAATATATTGGTCGATTCGAACAAATTGAAACTGAAATCAATAATGACTCAAAAAAATCAATCGATTCTTTTGAATTAAGATGTGAATAAAAAACTATTTTATAAGTCATTTTTCAACTTTCACAAGTTATTCAAAATGTCGACCACTTGACAGTATAAGTTCTTATTCATGATAATACTTCTTTCAACAAAGGAGTATTATCATGTCGACTTCATCACGATTAACTGAAAAATGGATCAATAGAGGATTATGGCTGATTTCAGTTGTGTTCGGAGCATTTCTTATCGGACTTGGTAATCTTATTGTACGTGATTTGCCCAAAGTGCAAGATTATCCGCAACGAAATACATATATTGATCAAAACAAATATGATCAACTCAATAATATTATTAAACAAAAAGATAAAGTTATTAGTGATGCACAGTCAGAGCTTCAAAATGAAAATCAAAAATTTTACAAATTACAAGACAAATACTATCAATCAAAAGATTCATACGACAACTGGATAGCTGCCCGCTCGTCAACACAAGATCAATCACAAAATCCTGAAGTTCTTAATCGCACTCGCGATCTAGAGAAACAGCAAGAGGCTATGAATGAGCAACAAAAAACCATTGATAACAAGTATGTTGAAATTAAACGCCTCCAAGACGACCGCTCGAAGTCAGAAAGTGAACTTAGAGATTTAGAATATGCAGCGGACCTAATCGTCGATCAGGTTGCTCGCAAAAATGAAGTCAAAGTCTTTATCTACCGTTTACTACTGACTTTACCACTTTTAGCTATTGGTGCTTGGCTTTTTATTCGAAAAAGAAAGTCTCAACAATGGCCATTTGTCTGGGGATTTATTTATTTTTCGCTTTTTACTTTCTTTGTTGAACTTGTTCCATATTTACCAAGTTATGGAGGTTACATACGCTATATCGTAGGCATCATTATGACTTTTTTGATTGGTCACTATGCCATCAAAGCTTTGCAGAATTACTTAGAAAAACAAAGAAAAGCCGAATCAATGCCAAACTCTGAGCTTAAAGAAAAGCTCAATTATGATTTAGTTCATCAAAGATTATCTCGCAGCATTTGTCCGGGCTGTGAAAGACCTGTAGATCTAAAGGATGTTACAAGAAACTTTTGTGTTCATTGTGGTACGGGTTTGTTTAATCACTGCACGAAATGCAATTCTCGAAAAAATGCATTTGCAAAATATTGTCATTCTTGTGGAGAAGCTAGCTAAACACTAACTTTAGCTGCGATTTTTTCCACGCTTTTGTAGCCGATCAATCATTGCTTTGATCGCTTTCATTTGAGATCCTGATTTTGTCATGTAAGACTGGCCAGTAAAACCATACCAGTCCCAACATGCAAACGGGTTATCTGGCGATAATTTTGCTGATTGTGGATATAGTATAACAATATCATTAGACTCAGCCCATTCATTGAATCCAGCATGTTTTGCAAATTGATCTTGAACATAGTCAGGAGATTGCTGGCAACCATGTAAAGCAACATGAAGCTTGCACTTCTGCCCTTTTTGACAATTCATTGGGACATAAACCCAACCATTTTCAAAAAGTGGAGTTGCAGCACCACCGAATTCACTTTGATCATATGCAATTAAATTATTTTCAGAGACATTAGTTTTCGGATTAAGACCATCATACATAACACTCAGTATTTCACCAGCTCCATCATAATTACATTTTAAAATCCAAGGCAAAAAACCTAAACCACAGCTCGATCCATAATCAATTGTTGGAAATCCGTGCGCCGCAGGAACTGTTTTTTCGTACTTAACCAAGTTCGGAGTCGTAAATTGTGTCACGAACTCATATAATTTATCACTTGCTGTGGGCTTAATAACCGTATCTTTTGTACCAGCAAAGATAAATACTTTTTGTTTTTTTAAATTATCTAACGGATCAATTTCGCCTGATGAAGCCAATGCTTTAGCTTTGTCAATGAAACGATCGCTATTTAAAGCCGCAGGGTTTTTCATACAATCGCCAGTAGCGCGATCTTTGTTACCCTCAGCACACCAGTAAATACCGCCAGCAATACTTCCATATCCTGAAATTGTTTTCGAGTAAGCCACACCAAGTTGACTCGCCATAAAAGCACCTGATGATATTCCTGAAACAGTGATTTGCTTTGGATCGATATTGTACGATTGAAGTTTTGAATATGTTGGCTTATCGTTTTGGGCTAAGAGTTGAGTTGAAAAAACAAAAATCAAAATGAATATGGCTTTCATAAGCTGCACCCCTTTTGCAAAAGCATTGCATAACTTGTAGATATTAACTAGTTTATTCCAGCTTTAAACGCAGACCAACAAAATCCTAAAAATAGAACTTATACTTTAGCTTTTGCCTGTATAAACGAATAGAAAAATACTGCATCGGGATCACGTGCAACTTTAGCCATTTCTTTTTTCATGCCATCAACCGTTTCAGCATCGACATACTGCGCTGACACTAAAGAATCAGCCGCACTTAATAGCAACTCAGTCCAGTAATCGATCATTTCTTTTCTTTGCTGTGGATGCCGATTATCTAAATGCCAAGTTTTTACTGTTGTCTCAATTTCACGAAAACCACACTGCATCAGCAAATTTCCCAACTTCGCCCCGATAAAAGGATCACCAGTTTGATCATATTGATAATCATTGAATGCCATCCAATATTTCCATGTGTATGGGGAATACGGATCTAGAAAAAATGAAGAGTTCATAACTTCTGTAATGTAGATTGGGCTTCCGGGCCTTAAAACTCGTCTGACTTCATTTAATACTTTTTTAGGTTCTGGCACATGCTCAAGCACCCAACATAAAAACGCTCCATCAAATTCTTCAACATCAAATTTCATTTGTGTTGCATCCATTTTGTGAATTTTATATCGCCCTTGAGCCAGAGGATTCGTTGACAAGTTTTTCTCGGCCGCTGCGAGTTGCTTATCAGATAAGTCTATTCCAGTTAAATGAAGCTGCGGAAAGCGTCGAAGCAATATTTGGCTTTGAGCTGCAACACCACAACCAACTTCTAATAGCTTTTTTACATTAGAAAAATTAATATTTTGATAAACAGTATACTCGGCAAATAAAGCTTGCTTAACTAAGCGTCTTTGTTCATCTTCCGAAAAGCCATGTAAATAAGGAAACTCTAGATTTTTGCTCATGTTTTAACTTAATAAAGGAATATCTTCTTTGTAAAGTTTTTGTTCTATTTTGAACATATTTCGTTTAATCTCATGAGTCATAATCTGAAAAGAAGGCTTATATGACAGAATCAGAAACAACCTTATTCAATCAAATTGGCGGAGAACCTATAATTCGCAATTTAGTAAAAAGATTTTATTTTTATATGGATACATTGCCGGAAGTTTCTGACATTAGAGCGCAGCATGATAAGGATCTTGAATCAGCCATCGAGAAACTCAGTTTGTTTTTAATTGGTTGGTCTGGTGGTCCACAAGTTTATATAGAAAAGTACGGGCACCCACGACTTCGTGCAAGACATTTACCTTTTAAAATTGGTATAAAAGAACGCGACCAGTGGCTCTATTGTATGTTCAAAGCACTTGATGACTCGTCAATTCCACAGCCTCATCTCGAAGAACTCAAAAAAAGCTTTGCTCACATTGCAAACTTTATGAGAAATCAAAACGAACAAGAATCTTAGAGATGAGAGAATTCAAAAGGGATCAAGTTCCAAAACTAAAACCTGAAACGCTGAAAATGCTTTCAAATTTTACAGCATTATCTGATAATCTCTATCTAGAAATAGGTTGTGGAGTAGGGCTACATCCTATTTTATTCTCCAAGACTCAGTTAGATAAAAAATTAATTGCGATTGAACGAACTCAGGAAAAATTTAAAAAATTTGAAGGACGATTCATTAACCATAAATCCCCATCTAATTTACTGCCTTTACATGCTGATGCTATATCTGTTGTCACGCATGGTCTTTCGACTCAATCGATCAATAAGGTTTTTATCCTCTATCCAAATCCAGAACCCGGTAATAAAAACCAACGCTGGATTAATATGCCATTTATGACAGAATTAATTTCTAAATTAAAAAAGAACGGCGAAATAGAAATTCGAACTAACATTCTCGAATATGCTGAAGAAATTAAAGCAAACTTTAGTCAACATAATTTAACTCTAACTTGCTACAGAACAATACATAAAGACGAAAAACTGAAAACCCACTTTGAACATAAATATATTAAACGTGGTGAAGTTTGCTATGAAATAATTTTGAAGGTCAAAAATCATGAAAGTAAAAAATAAAAAATCTCCTCAAGAATTACTCTGGATAGAAGACCTATTGCCGCTCGATCAGTACCAAAGAAAACCTATGTTTGGTGGATTTGCATATTATTACAATTCAAAATTGATTTTACTTATTTTTGAAGATGCTAAAACGACTTCGTATAAAAATATTCATTTAGATTACCCTATCTGGCATGGCTGTTTATTTCCATCAGAAAGGGATAAACATGCCATTATTTTAAAAAATTTTCCAATATTGACTCAACATCCCGTCTTACCAAAATGGCTCTATCTACCGACGGCTACTGAAAATTTTGAAGAGGAGCTTTCACAAATTATTAAAAATGTTATTAAAAATAGTGATATATGGGGTATTATCCCGAAAAATAAGGCCGCTCAGCAAAAGCGAAGATCTAAAGCAAACAAGCAAAATTCTCAATCAAAAAAAATTGATATGTCTAAACCTCAGATGTTTCGAGATGACTTTTCTGGTTTTGATATCAATAAAATTAAAAACATCACTGATTTAAAAAACTTAGGTCCATCTTCTGAAAAATTATTAAAATCTGTTGGAATTAATTCAGGTCAACAACTACTCAAATTGGGTTGGAAGAAGGTTTTTTTAAAATTAGTGAAAAAAAATCCTAAAAATTTACATTTGATATTAGCCAAAGCTCTAATTGGCGCAATAACAAATCAAGAATGGTTTCGAATTAATCCGACTACCGAACAAGAAGCAAAAAATCTCATTCATAAATTGCGTTTAAAAAACAAAACTAAATCAAATAATAAAAAATAATTATCTAAAAACAAACATGTTTGTTTTAAAAATTGATGTTTTGTCTTTATTTTTATAATAAAGACTTTCTTCTCCAGCGATTCGATTTGAAATAGAAAAAGTTAAGTAAAAAAGTATGATATAATTCCAATCAGATAATATTAAGGCTAAAAGTAAAAAACTCCATTTTAACTGTGTTACTCCTGATAATATCAAAAAAGCCCCCAACGACATTCCAAACCATATTGGTACGTTGAATATTGAAGCCATTAAAATCCCTAAAGATGCACCCGACACTGCTAGCGGCACGTATTCACCACCATAAAAACCCAAACTCACAAATAAGACCGTCAAGATTATTTTGAGCACAATAAAGCTTAAATCTGTAAAAGTGTATTGAGACGTATGAACATAATACTGAACCATCCCTAAACTTAAACTTTGTAAGCTTTGAAATGGTTTTAAATATAAGAAAATCGATAAAAAGCAAACGACAGCAAAGCTAAACCAAAAATGCTTTTTAGATTGGGAAGATAAATAAAAATAAATTTTTTTATAACCATAAGAAATAAGCCCACAAAACACAGCCATCGACAAACAAAACATGATCCGATCAAAAAACAATGATGAATCTTTAAAATCAGATATCCTAAAGAGTGCTTCTAATTTAAATGTTTCCACAAGCAACAAGCCAGCCCACGCCCCAATGAATGCAAGTATTTTTTGTTGCATAGTTGTTCTATACATTTCTATTAAGAAAATTAAACTAATCCACTTTGATCCGGTAACAACAGCAAAACCGATAGCAGCACTCACTGGAATCCAAAACTGTAAGTTCATATTCATAAACGTAACAAAACCACTTGTAACCATGACTATGACACCCTCACGCCCAACCGATGCTCCAAATAAATGAGAAAGGTGCGCACCAAAATAGTGAAATAAACTCATTTTTCTATTCCATATCGAGATAACATCTGTTGTCTGAGATTCTTCTAAGTCAGAAATTTTTTGCGGGAAGTATAAAGTTTTATAACGAATGTAAAATGAACAGATAAAAGCAATCGGTAAAAGTAAAACTAACCAATCAAGTTTCTGTCTTAGATAATCAAAATATTCTAAAGAATTAGAAAATCCTAAATAAATAGCACCACTCAAGAGTCCAATGAATAAACTTTGAATAATCAATTTAATTGACATCGAAATACCCTTACTTAGAGCAAGCTATTTTTGTTTTTTATCGTAATTAACCATCAAATAGCCAATAACTAACCAATACAAACGATCAGCCATTCCCCCTAATGATAGATGAACATGATATATCATAAGAATCGGTAAATGAGTCAAAATATATATTGCTAAAATTTTAACTTCGGGGATTGCGCTTCGCATTTTTTTAAAGCTCATGACCAAAACACCCATTAATCCCGTTAAAATAACTATAACAAATCCAAATCCTCCAATAACACCTGCAGAAACTATGATGTTGTGTGGATCTTTATTGGCATTATAGCCTCCGGCATTATTTTCATTAATATCTGAAAATTTAGTAAGCAAACCTTGTCCTAAGATTGGACTTTTTTTAAATGTTTCAAAACCTCTTTCAACTTCGTCAATACGGCTAGCAAACCCATCCTGTGCCGCTCGCAACCCTATTGAATTTTCCCCGCGAATTAATCCAATCGTATAATCAGCGATTATTGAACCAAAAAATAAACTTCCTAAAACTAGGCAAATTCCAAATGATACTTTTAAAAACTGAGTCGTTGGCTTTAGCGAAGGAAAAAAAATAAACGATAAAAAATAACTCATAATAACAGCAAATAGAGCTGATCGTGTTCCCGTTAATATGAGTAAGATGAAAATAACTGAAAAAAATAAACTGTAAATAATTTTACGTATTTTTGATTGATTTAAATAAACCAAATCGTATATCAAGAATGTACAAGCTATCGTAGCAACTGTAACCATATACGGTATATGTTTAAATACACCGATGAAACGCCCGCCTTTGAATGATATTCCCGGAAAAAAGATCAGATAAATTACACTCAATAAACTTAATGTGAGAGTTATATATTTAACAATTTTAAAAAAATCTTCAACTTTAAGTTCACATGGTATTGCTCGACCATATATGTAAACCATTAAAACGACAGAACATGCGCTCAGTATTTGCACTAATGTGGAAGAATCAGATTCGATAAATAAAGTTTGTAAAATTGTTATTCCTAAAATAAACACTGAAAATAAAAAAAGATAAAATTTATATAATTTATTTTGAAAGTTTATATGTTTCTTTGATAGTAAAAAGGCGACAACAACGAGAGTGCCAATTATCATATTCACTAAAATATTAACAAAGGGGTGTAATCCACTTTGGAAAAGCAAAAATGACATCTGTTGTGGAAAACCAGGAATAATTGCTAATGATACTTTTGACAAAAATATTAGGATCAAAAGTATGTAAATAAAAAACTTCAAAAAAACCTACTTTGAATTTTTTTCGATTAAAACACTCGTTAATATTATACTGGTTATTAAAGAAACAATTGTGATTGATCTTGAAACATCATTAGATATCCATGGTTCTTTTTTAGGGATATAGACAAAATCATCTTGCGCTAATTTAAATGGTCTGATTTCTGATGTTGATTTCATAAGTTTATTCAAATCGACTTCATAAACACCGCTTTGGGAAGAATCTGTTTTACGCACAATTACAGATGATAAATCTGCGTCATCTGAGCCACCTGCGAGAGTAACTAGTTTAAGTAAATCTGTTTGAGGGGGAATATAATATATACCCGGATTTTTAACAGCACCAAGTAATTGAACGCCAATTAGAGACTCTTTTGGTGATGATCGATAAATAAATTCAGAGGCTCTTGGGGGCTCTTTAATTTCAAAAAAACTAGATTCTGCATAAACCAAGCTTGACCATGTTTGGCTTGTAACCAATGAAAATGTAACAATAATTGAAACGATCAACCGACTTTTAACCTGCTTAAGCATAAAAACTCTCCATTCTCTCTAGACTAAGTACTGGATTATTAAAAAACAATTAGGACTTATGGTCAACTGGACGAACGTTAAATAAAATAAATCATATGGAGTATACAAATTTGAATATGGAAAATAGCAACTTACCAGAACACGAAAAAATTTTTAACGAAATAAGTCAAAAACTTAATGCATTATCTCAAGATGAAGACATTAAAAATAATTCTAAAGAACGTGTCGTTCAAATTGAAAAAATGCAAAATCAACTTAAAAACTTTCAGTTCGAATTGATGTCAAATCACGAAGATATGAAGCTTAAAATCGAAACACTCGAAAAAATGACCACTTCGAATTCAGATTTGACTTTAAAAGTTAAGGAGTTGACTGATCTTTTAAATCAAGAACGTCAGCATAACTCTAAGTTATCGACCGATTTAGCAAGGTCACTTGATTTGTCATTAAAATTGCAGCTAGAAATTCAAGAAACTAAAACAAAAGCTATTCAAGCTCAAATGGAAGAACGCAAAGTTCAACTAGAAAACCTTGAAAGAATTCAAAAAAATTACTTAGCTGATAAAACAGCTCTTTTGCAGGCAAATGATGAATTGCTAACAGATATTCAAGATAAAGAAAAACAAATCGATGAACTTAATCTAAAAATATCTGAACTTGAAAATAGTTTGAACGAAATTCAAATGACCTCACAAGAACAAGCTGAAACAATTAAGCATCTTATGACTGTGGCTGAAAATAAAATCGTCGAACTTAAATTAGATGCCGATCGACAAAAATCAGATTACGAAAACCTAATGGGTCAGCATAAGCAAATCCAAACTCAAATTGAAATTCTAAAACAAGAAAACTATGCGCTGAAAGACTATATCAATAAGATGACTCAGTTTCAGCAGCAAATTTTTAGTGCTCAACAAAGCGTATAAAAATCAATTCTACAAAAAAGCTAATCCAGTTATGAATTAGCTTTTTACACGAACTTACTCGACTTTATGCAAAAGCATTTTTAAATACTGTCCTTCGGGAAATTGAATCAATGAAGGATGATCCCAACCTAATCCACCTTCTGCGATCAACTGCGCTTTTTTACCGGTTCTGACAATTGATTTTCGAAGTGCATTTTTAAAGTCAGTCATTTGTACTAAGCCAGAACAGGTACAAGACGCGACAACACCTTTAGTGGCGACAATACGAAAAGCTTGTTCATTGAGTTTCATATAGCCATGTAAACCCGATTCCATATCTTTTTTGTTTTTTACGAATGCTGGTGGATCTGAGATCACAACATCAAATGAGTTATCAGCAAATTCAACTAAATCTTTTAAAACATCCATTTTGCGGTACTGAACTTTTGCTGTATAGCGAAGCAAATTTTCACGCGCTTTCTTTAAAGCCAGATCAGATACATCTACAAGCATAACTTCAAATGGAATATTTTTTTTCTGTAAATAAAAAGCAATCTGCGCTGACCATTGTCCCATATAGCAACACAAATCAACAATACGTAAAGGCTTATCTTCTGTGATTTTTTTAAACTTAATCATTCCCTCTAATGATTGAATGAGAATTTTCATATTGAATGTTTGATCAAGAAAAAAACCAGTTTTTTGACCTTCGATAAGATTCACAGAAAATTTTAATTTATCGTTTGTGTTCAACGACTCAGACATCACGGATGGAATTTGAATTTCAACATCATTTAGATCAATGTTATCAGGATTGTACTTAATTTCCGGAGTTTGAACTTCGAGCCCTTCCAGCTTACGAATATTCACATCATTACGCTGAAGTAAAATAGTTTCACTCCATCCGATATCAGAAAAATTTTGTTTTTGAACTGTCTCGGCTAATTTTTGATATATATCTAAGGCTTGAGAAAATATTTTATCCATACCTGCAGTTAAAAGTTGATATGACAACACTTGATATTTTTTATTGTTCTTCTCAAACACGTAACGATCAACAATAAGTCCTGGCAGCTGATCAGCTTCAGAAAAACAAACACGAAATGAATCTTGAAATCCTAAATGCATCCTTTTTTCCCAAGCTGTGTAAAGCTTTGAAAAAATATAGTCGACAGATCCAATTTCAAAATCTTTTAATTCAAAACTTAATGCTCTAAAAGCAATTAAAGAATGTGGATTACCATAACCACGCGCTAAAAAATGACCTTTGTAGTCTTGAGCTTCGATCAGATCACCGGCTTGAATACCTTTGGGGCTTTCCATTAGTTCGTTTGAAAATACCCAGGGATGACGTGAACGCAATCTTTGATCACAGCCTTTTTTTAACTTCCATACGCGCATAGTTACGACCTTTACTGATAGACGAGGCTGACCTTAAAAGCCAACCTTGCAAAAAGTCATTTCTATAACAAGTTACGTCTCACTTTAGCAACCTGAAAAGTATTTCTCATAAGCATGGCGATTGTAGTGGGGCCAACGCCTCCGGGAACAGGAGTTTTAGCACTCAACCAGCTTATAGAATCATCATTTTTAGAAACAGATTCAACATCACCGGTGAGTTTATTTTGGCTGTCACGATGTATGCCAACATCAATAACAATAGATCCTTTTTTAAAATCAGTGATTTTAAAATATTCAGATTTGCCAATAGCAACACAAACGATATCAAAATCTTTAATTTCTTTAAGTAGCTCTTGTGATTTCGAATGAAATAAAGTCACGGTTGCATTTTCTTGATTGAGTAAGTGAACTAATGGTGTACCGACAATAAGACTACGCCCGATAACAGCAACTTTACGACCTGTTAACGAAATATTGTAAAATTTGAAAATTTCAATAATACCGGCCGGAGTACATGGCTTAACAACAGAGTTTCCCACAACTAATGCACCCATGTTAGATTGGGTCAAACAGTCGACATCTTTAATCGGAAGAATTGTTTCTAAAACTCGTCGTTCATTAATATGCTTTGGAAGTGGTAACTGAATTAAAATACCGTCTACAGAATCATCTTGATTGAGCTTTTGAACCTGAGAAATTAAATCAGCCTCAGTCACCTGCGATGCAATTCGCAAAACCTCTGATGTATATTCTAAGTTTTCACAAGCACGAATTTTATGACCAACATACACTTGGCTGGCGGGATCATCACCGACTAAAATCACAGTCAGTTTAGGCAAAGTTATATTTTTAGACTTCCAACTTTGCAGTTCGTGTTTAATATCATCCTGTATTTTGTGGCTAACAGGTTGGCCTTTAAGTTCTATAAGCATGCAGTCTCCGATCTTTAAGAACAAGGTTTCGTGTTATAAGTTAGTCTTCTTGATTAAAGAATAAAGTTTTCTCTAGAGATTTCAATAAGTTATACGCTTCAGTATTATCATTGGATTCTTGACCTAGATCAAGATATGAATTAAATTGCAAGTCTTGCACTTAAATACGAGGAGACTTTAAATGGCTGAAAAAGTTAAACTTTCTAAAGATGGTAATTCAATCGACTTCGTTCAATCGGATAGTCTTCCAACTTCGCTTAAAAAATTTCGTCAAAGCCCTGAAATCGAAGGTTTTTACCGCTTTATCTTTGAAAATGATTTACAAAAAGAAGCTTTTGAGATTTTAGAGCGTATTGTTGCTAACCGTAAAGCCACTAAAAAAGCTCAAAAAACAGAATCTAAGCAAGCCGCTAAAGCAGAAGCGGCTCTACCTAAAAAATCTAAAAAGTAGTCCTAATACCGGATTTTCGGATTTATAGAACATTATATTGAAACACGCATTTGACAACCTCTTGCAGGAATCCCCTCAGGAGGTTTTTTTATGTTCACAAAGCAAATTAAAAATAAAAAAGGTCAGGGACTTATTGAATATTTAATGCTTGTTTCACTGATTGCCGTCGCAACGATAGGTGTCGTGCGAATCGTTGGCTATAACTTAGGTCGAAAATATGAAAACATCAATCGAGCAATGGGTGCACCCACTTCACAAAGCTTAGATGCTATCAATTATCAAGGGGCAAATCGACAAAAAGATTTATCAAATTTCTTAGATGGCTCACGTATTCAAGGTCAATAAGAAAGGTCAAGCTCTTCTTGAGAGCTTGATTGCCCTGGCAATTTCAATACCTTTAATCTTTACACTACTGAGAAGCTTTAACGAGCAAATTAATATTATGCTTGTAGATGAACTTATTGAGGAAAGATTAATATGTGAATTAAGTCAATCAAAACTCTGCAAGCAGCATTTTGAACAAAAACTGCAGCTCGTAAAGCCAAAAATTCAAAAATCAGCAACTGTAAATCTAAATGAAAAAATTATTGTTTCAGTCACTCTTCATTCGGGGTTAACTATCAAACGTGAAATTAACTTGAAGGATTTTCAATATGAATTCTAAGTATGGTTTTATTTCAATACACTTATCGTTTTTTTTAACTATTTTTTTATCTTTATATATGACTATGGCTATTACATTTTCAGTTCTGCAAAAAAAAGATGTCTCTCGAAAAATTTGCATCGAAGAGTCTATTAATATTCAGCAAAAAGTGTTAAAATCTACACGTCTTTTGTTCGGCTTAAATAAATATTCTACTTTTTTGCGCGTAAATATAATTGCAACAAAGGCTGCTATCGTAGCAGCAACAGTAACACTAAATTTCCCGCTGGTCAGCGCACTGAATCGATATTTGCAATTCTGTTATCGTATACAAAAAAATCTCGACAGTGCACAAAAAGCGCTTATTAAAACTACTGAACTGTATATAACAAATAGCAAAGCAATTTTGTTAGCAAAAATAAATAAAGCTTCTTTTGATCAATCACAAAAATGGAGTTTTCTTATTAACAGCGTAAGCTTTACAAAGATTAATAAATCAATGTCATATCCCATTCAGGCAGATTCAAAAGGCGGATTAGCTCCAAACTACGAATGGAAACCAAATGCCGAAAGCGAGCTTGAATTGGCTTATTCGTGGCAATTATTATTTTCCAGCCAGCGATCATTTCAATCAATTTTAAAATGGGACAATCGATACAAAATGAAATGTGGCACGAATGTACAAATTAGGGGAAACAAATGGTTTATAAAAATTCTCGAGGACAAGTTTTAATGGAATTAGTGTTAACACTCATACTATTTACTAGTCTTCTGTTTGCATTACAAAAAATGAGTGTGAAGTATTCTGAAAGTACTAATAAATACAAATTATCTAAAAAAAGTAGGTCGTTATGAATAATTATTTATTAAAAATTAAATACATGGTCATGAACCAAAAAGTATTTTTTATCATGTTTACATTATTTGTTCTAATTTACATTTTCACATCCTTAACATCAGCGTATCAAAAAAATAATGAATTAATCACAGATTCTCTTGACACATTTATCCCAAGAGGGCACGTACTTGTTCCAATTGAACTTGAGAATATAGAAACAATTAATGGACTTATTGAAAACTTTGGTGTTATCGATATTTATTTAGGAAATAAACTAACAAATGATTCAAAAAAGATTCTAAATAAAGTTAAAATTATTAGAGCACCGTTAAATCCAAATAAATTTGCGATCTTACTAAATGATGATGCAGCTAAGTACTTTATGAAATATGATGGACAATTTGTTGGTGCTGTTCAAAACAAAACCGAGGCTAGCTTTAATCCTATCGTTGAACAAGAAAAAAAGAAAAAAATTAATATTGAAATTGACTATAATGGAGACAGTAAATGAAATTCATTTTAATTATTTCTTTAAAACTTTTTATATTATTTCCAGCTCAAGCAGAGACTTTACTTATTGCCTCTGCTGATTCTGAATACTCTTTCTATAAACGAACTTGTCAAACTCATAATTATCTGTGCTTACCAGATAATTATGATAAAATCATTAATATAACTAAACCTGAATACAACAAACTCATAGAGGAGTTTGATCTTGATAACTCAAGTTATATTCAAAATTTTTTCACAAAGGCTAAAAATATCATAAAATCAGAAATGCTTAACATTGATGATTATGAGCACATAGTTTTTTCAGGAGAGAAAATTTGCGCACAAGCATGTACACAGTCTCAACAAAACGATCTTCGTCACATTAAAAATATTGTTTTAGATATAAATAAAATCACAACTGATCAAAAATTAATTGAAAAGAATGATCCTGATTATTTATTTTATATTGCAAATCAAAAAATCAAATATAATCAAAAAACACTTAACTTTATACAAAAGAATCTGACTGATATTTTAATTATTAAAGTTGGTTATAATTCATATGAAATATTTAATGAAAAACAAAAGTATTTTTTTCTTAATGGTGATTGCCATAAACATAATTATTGGGATAGTAATATTAATCAAATAAATATGCAAATCATGCCATATTTTAAAAACGGATGCAATTTCACTGAAGTTGCTAATCGTCACACACTTAAAATAACTGATCACCTAACTGCGCATAAAAATAAATATATCTTCGGATTAGCTTTTGTTTTAAGTGCAATAATACTTAATAATAATCCAATCATCATTGAATATTAATACATTCCCCATTGAAAGTGATTTTAACAATACCATTTTCATCAAAGCAGGTTTCACAGTTTCCCCAATTTTTACCCATTGGGGATTTAGGATAAGAATGAAATTTTGTCCAGTCTTCTTCTAATTTTGGTATTGCAAGCTTACAACTTTGCTCAAGAGCGATTTTATTTCTTAATAGTTGCGATGGTTCAATTGGACTATCAGAACCAAAACTTAGGTGTATTTTGTTTTTTCGAATCAATTCCCATTGAAATAAATATTGATCCAAATCACCAATTTTAGATTTCAGCCACGAGTGGTCTGACAACCAATGAGATGGTTGCATATGTATATATACATGCAAAGGCTTTAACAATTGCAATGTTTCTGGCCTAAGTATTTGGCAATGTTCAAGATGAATTTTACCAATTAGGCCTGATGCTGAAATCTCACGAGCGATGGTTGCTACAGTATGCACAGCTCTGTCGCCGATTGTATGTATTGCAATTTCAATTTTATTTTTCCAGCATTTTTCAATAATCGATTTAATTTCAATATCTGACCAACACAAAATTCCTTGATGATTTTTTCCTAAATAATTTTGTGACAAATAGGCAGTTTCAGATCCCAACGATCCATCAACGAAAATTTTTAGACCTTTTATTTTTAAATACTCACATGGAAGATTTAAACATTTTTGATACTCAGAAAAGCCGCGCTCAAAATCTAGTATATTTTCAATTGTAATAAAGCCTTCAGTGTATAATTTTAATAAACCACTTTCAGCTAATTTTTTTTGCATTGCCCATTGCTTAAAAGTCATCGATAGATCACGAACATGTGTAAATCCACCACGATTAAAAGTGCATCCAGCATCTAAAATAAATTTTTCGATTTGTAAATCTGAGTATGCTGGTAACATCAATAACGCTTTTATATGAGCTTGATCTTTAAGTATGCCGGTGAAACTTCCATACTCATCATAACATACTTCACCACCCATAATAGGTTCATTAAAGTCATAACCCATCGATTCAAGTCTTTGTTGGGCTTTTGTATTTATCCAGCTTGTATGACCGTCAATTCGCGAGAAAAACACTGGATAGTCGGGAAATATTTGATCGAGTGTGCTCTTATGTAATTGAATGCCCTCAGTAGCACTGTTCCAATAATTATCGTTCCAACCAAAACCAACTAACCAGTCTCCACGAAGTTGGTGTGGTTGAACATTTATATTTTTCAAATCATTGATGTTTTTAATATGATCAAGCTTGAGCTCACTAGCAACCTGTCCAGTTGCTAGTAGATGAACATGGCTATCAAAACAATTTTGAATTGTTTCGAGCATAAAAAATTACTATCGGCCACCACTAGTTGTTGGCACAGTGACACC
>Ga0255169_1000344_pt1 | contig 20023 bp, 20 predicted proteins | sample Atl_Miss_RepC_8d_FD_183179 | JGI IMG/M metagenome (GOLD analysis project Ga0255169, IMG submission 183179) | Freshwater microbial communities from Altamaha River, Georgia, United States - Atl_Miss_RepC_8d | ecosystem: Environmental > Aquatic > Freshwater > River | place: USA: Georgia | collected...
CAGTGCCGGTGACGGCGACGATCGGGCGCGGCTCGCCGCTCGCCTGCTCATAGCGATAGGCCAACTCGATTTCCGACACCACCTCGACGCCAGCACGCTGTGCCGACGTAACGATCGGGTGCGACTCGGGCACACCTGGTGCTGGTACGAGCATCGTGAAGTCACCAATGCGCCGTGCACACGCCATCGCCGCGTCGGGACCCTCGAGCAACTCGGCACCGAGCGACGCGGCGAAACTCGCGTTCTCGACGGACACGCGGTCATCGGCCAGTACCAGCGACTCACCGCGACTTGCCAGAAAGCGCGCCGTGCTCCTGCCCGCCACGGCGAGACCAAAGACAAGTGTGGTCACGGAACAACGTCTCCGATAAGGCGAATCTCGTTGGTGAAGTCGGCGATGAAGAGCGCAACACCGGTGGCGACGCACAACGCCGCCAACAACCAGAAGCGAATGATCACCGTGGTCTCGGGCCAGCCCTTCAGCTCGAAGTGGTGATGAATCGGCGACATGCGGAAGAGCCGCTTCTTGCGACCGCTCGCTTTGAAGACACCCATCTGGATGGCGACCGAGCCTGCCTCCATCACATTGATGCCGCAGATGATTGGCAAGAGAAAATGTGTGTTGGTTGTGACCGCGAGCAGACCGAGGGCCGCACCCAAACCGAGTGCACCGACGTCGCCCATGATGATTCGCGCAGGTGCAGCGTTCCACCACAAGAAGCCGCCGCATGCCCCGGCCATAGCTGCCGAGAGCACACCCAAGTCGAGCGGGTTCACGATCGCCGAATAGATGTCGGCGTTGCGAAACGCGAAGTAGGCGATCAACGTAAACGCACCAAACCCGAACATTGCCGAGCCTGCGGCCAGACCGTCGAGGCCGTCGGTGATGTTGACGGCGTTGGTCGTGGCCCAGACCATGAGGGCGGTCCAGATGATCCACACCGGCGTGCTGACATCCCACCCGGGCACTGCTGCGCGTGTGAACGAGATCGTCTCACTCACGCTGGTCTGCGCAGCAAGCAACCACATCAGCACGATGACGATGCCAAAGGTGATCCAGCCCTTCTTCTTCCAGAAGATTCCACGGTTGTGCTGACGTCGCACCTTCAGAAAGTCGTCGAGAAAGCCAATTGCGGCGAGCACAAAGATGGTGAGCCACATGATGAGCGCTTGATCGGAGAACGCAAGACCCGCGCGTGTGTGCGGTATCACCCAACCGATGAAGGCTGCGGCCAGAATTCCGATGCCGCCCATCGTGGGCGTGCCTTGCTTGTGCATGTGGTGTTGTGGGCCACGATCTTCTGCACCGAGAATCGGCTGGCCCTTGCCGAGGCGCGCAAAGAAGGCGATGAGACCACGCGTGAAGGCAAGCGACAAGATGATCGCGATGCCGCCGGCCATGAGGATTGAGATCACGACGCAGCCCCCAGAAGTTCTCGTGCCACTGCCGCATCATCGAAGGGCACCTCGCGACCAGCCACTGACTGCATCGTTTCGTGACCGCGACCCGCAATGACGATGACATCGCCTCGGCGCGCGTCGGCGATGGCCCGACTCATCGCCTGGCGACGGTCGACTTCGACGATGGTCTTGGCGCGTTCGGCCGACGGAATGCCCGCGACGATGGCGTCGATGATCGCCTGCGGCGACTCGTGCCGCGGGTTGTCGCTCGTCACGATGATGTTGTCGGCCGCCGTGGCAGCCGCACCCATCTCGGCGCGCTTGCTTGGGTCACGATCGCCTCCACAACCAAAGACGACGGTGACGCGAGCACGACTCGCCGATCGCAATGCACGCGCCGAAGCCAACACGTTGCGCAGGGCCTCGGGTGTGTGGGCGTAGTCGACGATGACGGCGAAGGCTCCGCCTGCATTCACGTTCTCGAAGCGCCCAGGGATGCGCCCAACGGCGGCCAATCCTGACACCACGTCAGAGACGCTGGTGCCGAGACTGGCCGCCGCCGTGGCAGCAGCAAGAGCATTGAGAACGTTGAAGTCGCCGCCAATTCCGCAGCGCACGCGCGTTTTGCGCCAGGTGAACTGTGCCTGCGACGCATCGACAGTGACGTCGGTTGCGTCGTCGCGACCGAATGTCACCACTGGCACGGTCGCCGAATCAGCAATCTTTCGACCATAGGAATCATCACGGTTGATGACTGCAAGTGTCGTGTAGTCGGGGGAAAACAGGCTGGCCTTGGCGGCGAAGTAGGCGTCATGCGTGCGGTGAAAGTCGAGATGGTCGTGACCGAGGTTGGTGAAGACGGCGGCGGCAAACTGCATGCCGGCCACGCGCTGCAATGCGAGGGCGTGCGACGAGACTTCCATCACGACTGCCGTCGTGCCCTTCGCGCGCTCGCTGGCAAGGGTGCGTTGCAATTCGGGTGCCTCGGGCGTGGTGCGGGCGCCCGTCAGCGTGCCAAAGACACTGGTGCGCTTGCCACTCTGGGTGAGAATTGCGCCGAGCATCTGCGCAGTCGTCGTCTTTCCGTTGGTGCCAGTTACACCGACCACGGTCAACTCGCGACTCGGATGCTGGTGAAATGCAGCCGCAACGTATCCCATCGCCCGCCGAACGTCGCGCACCACCACTTGCGTCACTTCGACGCCGCTTACTTCCCGCTCGACCAAGAGAGCGCTCGCACCTGAGTGCACTGCCTGCACAGCGAAGTCGTGGCCGTCACGCTCTTCACCACGCACGCAACAAAACATGGCCCCCCGCTGCACCGTGCGACTGTCGTGAGTCACGTCGGTGATCTCGCCATTGGTGGTGCCCGAAACCCGATAGTCACCGCGCGCTACTTCGCTGGCATCGACTCGAGCGAGCACTTCACCGAGTGAAGCCATGGGCGACGTCATAGACCTAATGCCCTGGCCCGAGTTCAGCGGGGCGTGAACCGACACAACCCGTGTCGCCAGCCGAAGGTCGCAGATCGAGTTCATTCACGATCACTTGACCGATGCGTGCAAACACCGGCGCAGCGGCGGTGCCGCCGAAGCGGTCACGCGAGCTCGGGTCGGGCTCGTCAACCGACACCAGCACGGTGAACTCGGGGTTCGACGCAGGCAAGAAACCGACGAATGATGCGAAGTACGCGCGCGAGCCATCGTCTTTCAGATAGGTGCCGTTGTCTTGGCGAATGTACCCCGTGCCCGTCTTGCCCGCCACTGATAGCCCCGGCATCTTGGCTAATTGCGCGGTGCCATAACACACGACGTCAGTCATCAGCGTGCGCATCGTCGCCGCAGTAGCGCTCGAGATCACGCGGCGCGTCGGTGTAGCTGGTGTGGCTTCACGGGTGCCGTCAGCTTTCACGACTTCGCTCACAAGTTTTGGCCCGACGTACACGCCGTCGTTCGCCACCACGTTGATTGCCGACACAAGTTGCACCGCGGTCGACCCGTAGCCGTAGCCGTAGGCGAAGGTGAACTTCTCGGTTCCCTGCCAATTGCGCGCGAGCTTCAACAATCCCTTCGACTCGCCCGGAAACTTCAGTGATGTCTTGTCGCCAAACCCAAAGGCCGCAAGCCACTGACGGTTGCGCTCGGTGCTCAGCGTCTCAGAGATTTGCACGGTGCCGAGGTTCGACGAATCAACGAGGATCTTGCGCACCGTCATCTGTTCGAGGCCGTGCGGATAGGCGTCTTTAATCTCTTGTTCCCACTGAGTGCCCTTGTTGAAGACCTGCTTGCCGGGCACGAGGAACTTCGTCTCGGGCGTCACCTTGCCCTCTTCGATTGCTGCCGCAACACTGAACACCTTGGCGACCGACCCGGGTTCGTGAGCTTCAACCGCCGCGATATTGCCCGAGTTGCTCGTATAGGTGCCGTCTTCGTTGCGGCGCACGCTCGACATCGCATAAATTTCGCCCGTCTTCGTGTGCATCACGATTGCCACACCACTGCGGGCCATCAATCGTTCGATTTGTTGTGTGAGGATGCCATCGACCTGAAACTGCAGCGTGCGGTGAATCGTCGTGACGAGGCTGTCGCCCGAGATCGCATCTTTGTATTCGTTTTGCGACGACGCAATGCTCTGGCCACGACTGTTGACCTCGCGTTGCACGTAACCGTCGACACCCGTGAGAGTCGAGTCGTATTGCAATTCGAGCCCACCGGTGCCCAAACCGTCTGGGTCAACACGACCAATGATCGGTCGCAAGCCTTCGCTGGTGAGTGCGCGACCATATTCGCGATACGAACCGATGCCTGGCAGGTCGAGGTCAGCCACTGCCTTCGCGATACTCGAATCGACCTGACGTACGACATAGGCAAACGACGAGTTCTTGTTCTGCATGCGGCGCACGAGATCGAACTCCTCTTCGGGTGTGAGCTGTAGCACTGTCGCGAGTGCTCGACCAGTGGTGACGGGGTCGGTAACCTCGCGCGGGTCGGCGAAAATGGTGCGGGTCGGAATCGCGATCGCCAGTTCGTTGCCGTCGCGATCAAGGATGCTGCCGCGTTCGGCGGGAATCACCTGCTCTCGCGTGCGTTGTGCCTCGCTTCTGGCCTGGTACACCGGCGCACGCCACGTTTGCAGCGTCACGACGCGACCAAAAACCACCACCAGCGCCAAGAACAACACCCCGAACATCACGGAGATGCGCTTACGCATATCACCAGCGTGGATATTGGTGGTCATCTTGTTCACGCCGTAGCGCGACAAGCCGGTGAAGATTTCGCCGAGACCGCTGCCAACGCTGCGCGGTGGTTCGTCGCGACGAGTGCGTTGCGGTCGACGCTGCGGGCGGCGAAGTGGTGCGGTGTCGCTCATGGCATCATCACTTCGTTGCCGATGGGGTTGATGTTGCGGCCCGTCTGACTCGGGGCGACGGCGGGTGCCGGCTGTGGCTCGATCTGGGTCGATGCGGGAGTGCCCGATGCGGCCTGGGCCGACTGGTCGCCGGCTACACGATCGGTCGTTGCGTCTGGCGAGGCAGCCTGCAATTTCAGCGCACGCTCTGCCGCGATGCCTGCCGGCGGGTCGGCAAACATCGGATCCATGTTCGCCGTGCTGATCATTACGGCTGCAATCACATCGGCAGGCACCTCGACGAATTTGGCAGTGAGCCCTTGATACATGCCGAGCATCATTGCTTCCTCACGCAGTCGCACAGGCGCGAGCAACTCGGCGCGTTGCTGACGCAGATTGTCGTAGTGAGTTTCGGCCATTTGCAAGTCGTTTGACACTCGATCGAGTCGCAACTGCTGTTCAGCGATGGTCGCCTGAAACACGATGACCAGAATGATGAAGACACTGAGTGTCACCACGAAGATGCTGAGCTTCGACAGCGTGCTGCGATGCGAGACGGCGGCGGGCTCGGGCTGCGGAACGATGCGCAGATCGGGGCGAGTGGCGTCGCGCGTCGCTTCGCGCGGCGACGTGCGACCTGCTTGCCGACTCGACCGAATCTCTGGCACGGCGTCGCCCTGTTGCAGTTGGCGTCGGGCACGGGCGCGGGCGGTTGCAGCCGAGGTCACAACGTCGCCTCACATCGCTGCATCACGCGCAACTTGGCCGATGCGGCTCGCGGGTTGCGGCGCACCTCCTCACTGGTTGGTGCTTTCGCCACCCGCACTTTGCGCCACGCACGGGGGGCTGTGCGCGACGGATGGGCATAGGGGGTGGCGATGTTGGGCTGGGTGTGGTCGGTCTCGGCGTCACGCATCACCTGTTTGACGATGCGATCTTCACCGCTGTGGTACGAGAGCACGGCGATGCGTCCGCCGGGCACCACCATCGCCATCACCTCGCGCAGCGCGGTCGGCAAGATGTCGAGTTCTGCATTCACCTCGATACGCAGCGCCTGAAAAGTGCGCTTGGCAGGGTGACCACCCGTGCGACGTGTGGCCGCCGGAATCGCCGCAACCACGACCTCGGCGAGCTGCGTCGTCGTGTCAATGGGGCGCGCAGCGACGATTGCCGTCGCGATGCGCTTGGCGAAGCGCTCGTCGGCGTTGCGCCGCAACAAGTCGGCAAGTGCGTCAGTGTCGTATTCGTTGACGACATGCCAGGCACTGAGGGTCGCGCTGCGATCCATGCGCATATCGAGACGTGCTTCGTTGCGGTACGAAAACCCACGCTCGACGACATCAAGCTGTGGCGAAGACACGCCGAGGTCAAACAACGCACCCGACAGCTGGTCGACACCGAGCGCACGCAAGATGCGCGGGGCATCGTCAAAGCGACCGCGCACGGCGTCGAAGCGTGCAGCATCGGCACCGAGTGAGGTCTTGACTTGGTGTGCGTTGAGTATTGCCATCTCGTCTCGGTCGATTCCGACAACTCGCAGACCTGAATGACGCCGGAGAATCGCCGTTGCATGACCCGCGAGACCGAGCGTCGCGTCGAGCAACACCCCGTCGGGAATCTCTGCAAACAGTTCGACGATCTCGGCGAGCATCACCGGTTCGTGTGCCCCGCTCATCAGCAGCCCCCCGGCCAACATTTGCCTCCGGGATTTCTCCCCGGATGGCGAAGACGGAAGCGGGCGGAGTTGGGGCTGTCCATCTTTGCTAACCGGGAGACTGCTGATGAGCGGAGCCTCAACGAGACCAGTGGTCGCGTCGAAGCGTGCCTCGGTGCTCCTTTCTTTCGTCGTTGTGACAACTCGTGTTGCGCGGTGCTGCGGTGCAGGGCGCTGCGATGCGCAGGCGCGTCACGCCGCACCTCCAGCCATCTCTTGCGTGCCGGCTTCGCTCACGCGCAGATGCCGTGACGGATCCCAGATTTCGCAACGATCGAATGAGCCGCTGATGATGACGCGTGAATCGAGTGCAAGCCCGGCGTAGTCACGCAATTTTTCGTCGATGTTGATGCGACCCTGCGCGTCGATGGTGACTTCAATCGCACTCGCCGCGAGTGCGCGCTGTTGCGCGCGAGTCATCTCGCCGCGACGCACTTTCTCCATTACGTCGTTGGCGACACGTTCAAACGCCTCAGCCGTGAGCACGTCGACGCATTTGTCGTTGCCCATCGCGAGATAGCACCGCGGCTCAAGGCGTGGACGAAACGCAGCGGGCAAGGCAACGCGACCTTTCGGATCGAGTTGTCGTTCGTGGACTCCAACGAACATGTCGCTTGCCTCCTTCCCATCCGGCGAGCCGGACCCCGTGGTGGGATTGCCCACCGCTCCGCACGCTAGCCCCCACTTCTCCCCACCGTCAACCATCCCACCCCACACTTCCCAACTTCCCCCAGCTCGACGGCGGCACCCTCGGCTGCCCGCCCACAGCAAGAACCGCTTCGGCTGCACACCCCTCGGTATCTTCGCGAGGGTGCAGATGAACCCCCACGCCCTGATTCCGCGTGACAGCCGTGCCGTGGCGGGTAAGTCGCTCGAACGCCACACGCTGCGACGCATCGGCCAGTTCGCCCGGCCCTACCGAAGCACGATCATGGTGTTCCTGGCGGCCATCATCGCCTCTGCCCTCGTCGCCCTGGTGCCGCCGTTCGTCTTTCGCTCGATCATTGACACGGCAATTCCGGCCGGCGATCGCACGCAGGTCTGGTGGCTCGCAGCTCTGGCCGTGGGTGCCGCGCTCGTCGATGCGGCGCTGGCCATCGTGCAACGTTGGGGTTCAGCGAGTGTCGGCGAAGGCCTCATCTACGACCTGCGGGTGGCGTTGTTCCACAAAGTGCAGCGGATGCCGATCGCCTTCTTCACCCGCACCCAAACGGGTTCCCTGATCAGCCGCCTGAACAATGACGTGATCGGCGCCCAGAGTGCCGTCACTTCCACGCTGGGCACCACGGTGAGCAACGCCGTGATCTTGATCACGACCGTGGCTGCAATGCTCGCGCTCGAATGGCGGCTCACCCTGCTGTCACTGCTCGTGCTGCCGGCATTTATCATCCCCGCCAAGCGAGTCGGCAAACGCCTGCAGACCATCGCCAGTAAACAGATGGATCTCAACGCGCAGATGAACACGCAGATGCAGGAACGCTTCAATGTTGCAGGCGCACTGCTCGTGAAGCTGTTCGGGCGCCACCGCGACGAAGTCGCTGCATTCTCCGATCGGGCGGCTGGCGTGCGCGACTCAGGCGTGCTTGCCGCAATGTATGGAAGGGTCTTTTTCGTAGCCCTTGGTCTGGTTGGTGCGCTCGGTGCCGTCGCCGTCTACGGCATCGGAGCCCAAATGGTGGTGTCGGGGAACATCACCTCTGGAACTCTGGTCGCATTAGCCGCGCTCGTCGCGCGGGTGTACATGCCGCTCACCGCACTCAGCAACGCGCGAGTCGAACTTCTCACCTCTTTCGTGAGTTTTGATCGGGTGTTCGAAGTATTGGATGCACCCGTTGCAATCACCGATCGCGCGGGCGCTGTTGATCTCGTTGCCCCACGTGGCGAGATCGTGCTCGAGCACGTCACCTTTCGCTATCCACCCGCTGCAACGGTGTCAATCCCCTCACTCGAAGCCCCGAGCGCCCCGCAAAGCGACCCCATGGATGACGTACTGCGCGACGTGAGCCTCGCCGTAGCTCCCGGTGAAACGTTGGCGGTGGTCGGGCCTTCTGGTTCGGGCAAGTCCACTCTCGTCTCTCTGATCTCACGGCTCTATGACGTCACGTCTGGCGCGGTTCGCATCGACGGCAAAGACGTTCGCGATCTGACTGGCGACTCTCTGCACGCTGCGATCGGCGTCGTGTCGCAAGACCCACACCTCTTTCACGAGAGCATCGAAGCCAACTTGCGCTATGCCCGACCCGACGCCACGTTCGACGACCTTGTGCGTGCTTGTCAGGGTGCGCGTATTCATGACACCATTGCCGCACTGCCCGATGGCTACCGCACTGTGGTCGGTGAGCGGGGCTACCGATTTTCAGGTGGCGAGAAACAGCGTCTGGCGATTGCTCGTCTACTACTGAAGAATCCTGTCGTCATGATCTTGGACGAAGCCACCAGCCACCTTGACAATGAAAATGAATCGCTCGTGCAGGCTGCACTCGACGAAGCAATGCGTGGCCGCACGGCAATCGTGATCGCCCATCGACTCTCTACCGTCACCGCCGCCGATCGCATTGCAGTCGTAGAAGACGGCCGTGTCGTCGAGCAAGGCACTCATGCCGAACTCGTTGCTCTCGACGGCGCCTACGCACGACAACTGCGTGCCGGTGGAGTGTTTACCCCGGCTGCTACGTAGCTCGAGCAAGCGCTGCCGTGAGTGCGGTGACCACCTGAACCTGCAGTGGCTCCAAGTTGTCGCCGACTCCCGTGGCCTTGGAGAGTCCGTCAGGCAGTGACCCGCGCAGCAGTTGGGCGTGCAGTGCGAGGTCAATCTCGCGATACACCGTGCATTGGAATCGTGCGGCGTCTTTCGTTCGGCGTTGGGCGATGCCCACCACCTTGCGCGTGTCACGCGTGACTTCACCGGGTCCCAGCGCGGCGAAACAGACACTGCGCTCTGTGCCGCGACTCGTGAGTCGATCACGATGCACCGCCCACACCCCTGCACCGATCGTCTCCGTGAGCGCGTCACACCACACCTCACCCAACCACCACGTTGCGCGCTCGACATCGTCGTGCCACAGCCGATGGCCGCGCGGCACCGTCACATCGACCCACAGATGGTCGTACTGCTGCAAGATCACCACGCCACCCCCGCTGCGACGACGAACGACGTCGAAGCCGAGTTCTGCTGCGCGTTCGGCATCAACAAGGTCGAATGACTGGGTGCTTCCAAGCACTACCGCCGACCGGTCGATGCGCAGCACTTCGACGGCCGCTGCAGTGCTGATCGGGCGAGCATGTAACTCGCCTGCGCTCGTCACGATGCGATGAGCAGATACTGCTTCCACGCCTCGGGTACACGACCCACGGCAGTGGTGATCCATGCCATGTCGCGCGGTGTGTGCGGAGTCTTGGCAAGGATCATGCCCGCTTCATGCGGAGTACGGTCGCGCTTGTGCAGGTTGCAGCGTCGACATGCCGCCGCAACGTTCTCCCACGTGTGCTCACCACCGCGTGACCGCGGCATGACATGATCGATTGAGTCGGCCGGTTTGCCGCAGTATTGACACTTGTAGCCGTCGCGAGCAAACACCGCTCGGCGCGACAGAGCAGTTCGTCGGCGGAATGGCGCACGCACCACGTAGTTGAGTCGAATCACGAGCGGGCTTCGCATCACCAGCGATGCGGCACGAATCTCGGTGCCGTCGTCCTCAACAATTTCCGCCTTCTCCGACAACACGAGGCAGATCGCACGACGTGCCGAGACCACGCTCAGCGGCTCGAACGTTCCGTTGAGAACGAGCGCGCTGCGCATCTCGTTACCCCCTGGCTCTCTTCCTGCGCAACCCGCGCTGGTATGAACGACACCACTCGAGATACGTCACGAGGTCGTGCGGCTCAGCGTTGTGCACGGCATTACCGTACTGCGTCTCGAGTCGAAAACCGAGATAACGCTGATCGGGCAATGGCAAGAACGGGGCGTTTCGCCACCATCCGTTCGGGGCGAGCCGCAGTGCTTGACGCACGGCAATTGGCCACAACCACGGTCGTCGCACGACGGCCCACAGGCTCGCCGCGTTCATCGCGCGACTACTTCGGGCGCGGTTCTTTGGGCAGACCGAGCACCATCTCGCCAATGATGTTGCGCTGAATCTGCGATGAACCTGCATAGATCGTGCCAGCTCGCGCGTTCAAGAACGTCATCGCCCAACTCATCGACGAGTTTGCCGCACCGCTGTCGTCGGTCTGAAACGACGTGCTCGGTTTACGCCCAACCGGAACGAGCGCATCAAGACCCATGATGTCAAGGGCGAGTTCGGTCGACTTCTTGTGATATTCGCTCCAATACAACTTCGAGATGGCCGCGTCGGGCCCAGGATGATGACCAGCAAGAAACTTCGTCAGCGTGCGCTGCCCGAGGTACTTCATGATCTGCACCTTTGAATAGCACCACGCGAGTCGCTGGCGAATGCGTGGGTCATCGACCACACCGCGTTCACGGGCAAGCCCGAGCAGTCGGTCGAATTCGGCTTCGTATCGAATCGGGCCGGTCGCCGCGGCCTCACCACGCTCGAAGCCGAGCAGCGCCATCGCCACTGCCCAGCCGTTGTTGACACCGCCGACCACATTGGCTTTCGGCACCCGTACGTCGGTGTAAAACACTTCATTGAATTCGCTCTCACCCGAGATCATCTTGATAGGTCGCACTTCGATGCCCGGCTGTCGCATGTCGACAAGAAGAAACGAGATGCCCTTGTGTCGCGGCGCAGTCGGATCAGTGCGCGCCAGGGTGAAGATGTGCGTCGCCAGATGGCCCGCAGAGGTCCAGATCTTCTGACCATTCAGCACCCACTCGTCGCCGTCGAGTTCGGCCTTCAGACCGAGGTTCGACAGATCGCTGCCGGCGTTGGGTTCGCTGTAGCCCTGACACCACACATCATCACCCGAGATAATGCGCGGCAGATAATGGCGCTTCTGTTCTTCGGTGCCAAAGAGCAAGAGGGTGTTGCCGAGCATCTGAATGCCAAAGACATCGTTCATCGCACCCGTCGGCACACCGGCGCGGGTGAATTCCTCCGCCACGATCACCTGCTCGAGCGCCGAGAGACCGCCGCCACCAAACTCGGCCGGCCAACCTGGCGCCAGATAGCGGGCCTGCGCAAGATGCACTCGCCACTCTTTGGTGAAGGTCTCGAGTTCGTCGCCTTCGAGGGCGCCGATGCCCTTCCAGTTGGCGGGCAGCTTCTCGGCGAGAAATGCCTGCACTTTTTCGCGATAGGCCTCGGCCTCAGCGGAATATGTCGGTCGCATGAGGCTGACGCTACTCCACGTGTCGACGCGCAACGGCAGCCGCACCAACGAGCGGAGCATCGGCACCGAGCCCGGCCGGTCGCACCTGAACTCCCCGTGAAAACTTGATTGACGCCTGGCGATCAACCTCGGCTTGCACTGCTGTATAGAAGGGTGCACCGAACCCGAGCGCGACCGAACCACCGATGACCGCGAGGCGCAGATCGAGCAACACGGCGACCGAAGCGACTGCCCTACCGACATAGATGCCCGTCTGTTCAATCACCGCAGGCGATGCTTCGGCGGCTGGTCGGCCGGTCATCTCGGCAATCGCGGTGCCCGATGCTTGCGCTTCAAGACATCCGTAGGCACCGCATTTGCAGCGCCGCCCACCCGGGGCAACACAGACGTGACCGATGTGGCCCGAGTTGCCGGTGTGACCGTCGAGCAAACGACCGTCACTGATGATGCCGCCGCCGACGCCCGTCGACACGACCATGCCGACGACGTCGCGACACCCAACTGCAGCACCACACCATGTTTCACCGAGCACGATGGCCTTCGCATCGTTGTCGACGTAGGTCGCAAGACCAGTGAGCGCGGCGAGCGACGAACGCAGAGGGAAATCTTGCCAACTCGTGATGTGCAGGTTCGACACCTTGTCGCCCTGGTCGGACATTGGCCCACCACAACCCACCCCGCACGCGACAAAGTCGACATCACGCGATGCCTGCACGCGCGAGACGAGAGCAGCGAGTGCATCCCACACGTCGTGCTGATGTGTGGGCGTGCGATCTTGCGTCAAGACCTCACCCGACATCGAGACAATGCCACACAGCATCTTCGTTCCACCGATGTCAACGGCGAGATACGCCCGCTCGCGGCTCATGCGCAGCGGTAACCCAGATGCGCTATTGCTCGCGACCCATCTGGTCGCGCATCTTGCGGGCATTCTCGCGCGTGGTGCGCAACACCGCCGACAGGTCGCGCACGCCGGCTTTGCCCATTGAACGCAATTCGCGCTCGATCACCAAGACGCAGGCCAGCATCAGCACGAAACCTGCGAAGCCGGCCGTGAAGTGGAACTGCAAACCGACGAACACCAAGCCGAGCGACAACACCGCGCCGAGCACCGCCCAGCGAACTCGTCGCACCGCGGGGCGATACAGACCTGAAGGAGATACCGCTTGTGCGAAGCGCTCGTCAGACTCGAGCTGCGCTTCGATCTGCCGCAAGATCTGCTGTTCGTTGTCGGACAGTGGCACGGGTGGCTCCTCTCTTGCCTTGCGAGCGTAGTCGGCATCTGCCACGACGCACCCAACCGAGTTGCACCACGACGTACGTCACTCGCGTCGTGGCCCCCACGGTGTGCTCTGTGTCTCGTCATCTGGACCCGTCGAAATCGCATCGTCGCCGAAGCGGCGGCGAATGCGATCCATGGCGCGCGAGGCAATCCCCCAGTTCGCGTTCTGGGTCTGCTGTTCATCACCGTCGAACAACTGCAACTGGGTTTCCGGCGCAGCGAAGTTACGCACACTGACGCCCGCAAGACGCACCCCACGCGCAACGTCGATGTCAGCGAGCAGATGGTCGATTTCCGCGATGACCGCCTGGCTCGTATCTATCGGCTCGGCGAGCGTGTGCGAACGGGTGACGGTCGAGAAGTCGCCGTATCGAATCTTGAGGGTAACGGTGCGCGCGGCAAGCCGCTGATCGCGGCAGCGGCGCGCCACCGTGTCAGCCATTCGCAGCAGGTGACGACGCAGCTCGATCGGCGACGACACGTCATTCGCAAATGTCTCTTCACTGCCGATTGACTTTGTCTCGCGGTCGGGCTCGACGACCCGATCGTCAATGGCGTGACTGAGGTCAGAGAGGTGCTCGGCTAACCCAGCCCCCAGTGCAGCCGTGAGCACGCGTCGGTCACACGCTGCAACATCGCCCACCGTGCGTAGCGCCAGTCGGTGCAGTTTTTCGAGCGTGACCGGCCCGACACCCCACAACATTCCGACATCAAGTGGATGCAAGAACTGCAACTCGGTGCCGGGTACGACTTCAAACACGCCAGGCCCAGGGTCGATGCGTTCTCGGCTGGCGCGCGGCTTGGCGAACTCGGTGGCGAGTTTGGCGATGAACTTCGAGGTCGCAACTCCGACGCTGCACGCCAGACCCACGCGATCGCGCACGGCGTCGCGCACCTGATGGGCAATCTCGCTCGCGACACCGAAGATGCGCTGCGCACCGGTGACATCAAGAAAGGCTTCGTCAAGTGACAGACCCTCAACGAGTGGCGTGAAGTGGTGGAAGACCTCGAACACTCGCCCACTGATCTCGCCGTAATAGTCGTGATCGCCGTCAAGGAAGACTGCGTGCGAACACAATCGGTGCGCTTGTGCCGACGCCATCGCGCTTTTCACTCCAAACTGCCGCGCCTCATACGATGCGGCCGCCACGACGCCACGTTGCGCCGAACCCCCCACCACGACGGGGCGACCAACGAGTTCAGGACGGCGCAACAGTTCGCAGGCCACGAAGAACGCGTTCATATCGACGTGCAGAATGCGCCGAACGGCAGCGTTGTCGGCAAGTGCCGCCATGCGCGCAACGCTAGTAATACGGTGTTGGGGTCATGAACGAACGTCCGCTGTCGGCTTTGCCCTCGCGCGCCGCGCGCGTGGTGGCGTTCTCGTCGGTGTTGGTCTCTGGCCTCGCCGGTGGCACCATCGGTTATGCACTGGTCGACGTGCAGTGCACCGGCAATTGTGTCGTGCCGACTGGTCTCGGCATGTTGCTCGGTTCGGTCGGCTTCGCACTCGGCATGAGCGTGGTGGCGGTGCTCGGTCTGCGAGCCGTTGGTGAATGGCGTGAACGCAACAGCCCAGACAACACCGACTCGACTCGCTAATGCCGTCGCTCATCGCGCTTGCTGCCAAACTTGCACGCAGCGCCGGTCAGCATGCACGCACTGGTCGCGCTCAAGGTATGCAGGTCGTCGGCACCAAACTCACCGACACCGACATGGTCACCAAGTTCGACCGCGAAGCCGAGGCAATGATTGTCACTGGTTTGCGCGCTGCACGACCCGACGACAGCATCGTCGGCGAAGAAGGTGGCAGCCATCGCGGCACGTCGGGCATCGAGTGGCTCGTCGACCCGATTGATGGCACGACCAGTTTCATGTATGGCCTGCCGACCTGGTGCGTGTCAATCGGTGCACGCGACGCAGACGGCGGCCTGCTCGGCGCGGTGTATCTGCCCGACCTCGACGAAATGTTTCTCGCCGAACGTGGCGGCGGTGCCACACTCAACGGTCGCAGTATTCATTGTTCGTCGGCCACCGACGTGAGCAAAGCACTCGTCGCCACCGGCTTTAGTTACACGCCCGCACACCGCACGGTGCAGTCGCGACGAGTCACCGAATTCATCCACCAGATTCGCGATGTGCGACGAATGGGGGCGGCTGCGGTTGACATTTGTTTCGTCGCGTGCGGTCGTCTCGATGCCTACTTCGAAGAAAACCTCCACGCGTGGGACATCGCGGCCGCCGAAGTCATCGCCCGCGAAGCAGGAGCCCGAGCCGGCGACTTCGCAGGCGGGCCGCTGCGGCCCGAGGAAACGTTGATCGCTGCCTCCGGGGTCTTTGATGCGCTCTCGGCACTCTTGATTGCCGCTCAGCGCAAGCACCCGCACGGCTAGCACTACCTTGGTGCTCGGTGTCTACGCGCATTCTCACGGTGGAAGACGACGAACGTATTCGCACGTCGGTGCGCCTTGCTCTCGAGGAGGAAGGTTGGGTCGTTGATGAGGCTGCCAGCGGCGAAGTCGCCGCCGAGAAGTTCGACACGACACCCGCTGACGTGGTACTGATCGACATCATGCTGCCCGGCATCGACGGTTTTGAATTGTGTCGCAAGATTCGCTCGGCAAGCAGTGTGCCGATCGTGATGGTGACGGCGCGCAGCGACACCCACGACGTGGTCGCTGGTCTCGAAGCCGGAGCCGACGACTATCTCACCAAGCCGTTTGCACCGAAAGAACTTTCGGCACGAATTCGGGCACTCTTACGGCGCATCAAGACCGTCGATCACCAGCACCAAAACTTGGTGTTCGGCGATCTCGTGATCATTCCTGAAGAGGGTCGGGTCACGCTTGCCGGCGAAGAGGTGCCGCTCACCAAGACCGAGTTTCGACTGTTGTGTGTGCTCGCCGAGAACCCGAGTGGCGTGTTCAGCCGCGAGACGCTCTTGAAACGCGTGTGGGACTACGACTACTTCGGTGACGGCCGACTCGTCGACGTGCACGTGCGTCGACTGCGCATGAAGGTGGAACGCGACCCCGCCGAACCGCGCCATGTGGTGACGGTGCGCGGTCTCGGCTACCGATTGCAGGCGTGACGAGCGCACTTGCATCGTGACCAGTCCCGTACGCCCTGACGATCTCTCGCTTGCCAAGCGGGCCCGTGGTTTCGTGCGGCGACACCGCCCGCGGCGCATGGGTTTGCGCACACGAATTCTTCTCACTTTCGGTATCGGTGCGCTGATTCTTTCGGGTGTACTCACGTTTCTTACTTACACTCTCACTCGTTCAAACCTGCGCGAGCGCGAGGGCGAACTCGGCATCAGCAACCAAGTAATTGCCGAAACACTCGACAGTTTGCGCATCGCTCTTGTCGCTGCTGCCGCGATCACGCTGCTCGTCGGCTTGCTGCTCGGCATTCTGGCAAGTGAGCGTGTGGTGCGACCGCTCGCTGGCGCCGCTGACGCCGCACGCGCAATTGCCGAAGGCCGGCTCGATACCCGACTCGAGCCAACTGACGACCCAGATCTCAATGCGCTCACCGAATCGTTCAACGACATGGTGGCCCGCCTACAAGACCGTGTCGAACGCGATGCACGATTTACTAGCGATGTGAGCCACGAACTGCGTTCACCCCTCATGACACTTGCTGCTTCAGTCGAAGTGATGTCGTCGCGACGCGACGAACTCTCTGAGCGAAGTCAGGCCGCACTCGATCTCTTGGTCGCCGATGTTGCGCGATTCAGCGGGCTAGTCGAAGACCTGCTCGAGATCTCGCGGTATGACGCTGGAGCCGTGCGACTCAACCGCGATGTGCTGCGTGTCGCCGAGCTCGTGCAGCAGTCGGTGCTCGCGAGCAGCATGCCACGCACTCCGTTGCAGATTGACGAACGCTGTAGTGCCCTCACCCTGAGCGGCGACCGTCGGCGACTCGCGCGGGTCGTGGCCAACCTCATCGACAACGCCAGGTCGCACGGTGGTGGTGCAGCAACCGTGCAGGTCTGCCCCGCCGAAGATTCTGCATCGCACGTGTGGATTGCCGTGGAAGACCGCGGAGAAGGCGTCTCGACCACCGATGCTCCTCGCATTTTCGAGCGCTTCTCACGCGGCGCGGGTGCGAGCAAACGCGGCGCGGGCGAAGGTGCAGGGCTCGGGCTTGCTCTCGTGCGCGAACACGTGCGGCTACACGGCGGACGCGTCTGGGTTGAAGCGCGTCGCGACGGCGAGACAGGCGCGCGCTTCGTCGTCGAGTTGCCCTGCGAGTCGCTCAACTAATCTCGCGCCATGGCCACCTCGGGCGTCGTGCTCGCGATTGATGCTGGCACCACTGGTGTGCGCACACGAGCGGTGTTTGCCGACGGCCGTGCGTCAATCGCCGACTATCGCGAGTTCACGCAGCACTATCCACAACCCGGTTGGGTCGAACACGATGCGGAAGAAATCTGGCAGGCCGTGCGCGCCACGCTGCAGTCGGTGTGCGCACAACTCAGTGAACCGATTGCCGCCATCGGTATCACCAACCAACGCGAAACCGTGGTGGCGATTGACCGCGTGACGGGGACTCCCCTGCATCGGGCAATCGTGTGGCAAGACCGCCGCACCGCTGGTCGTTGCGACGAACTCGCGCCGCAGCTCGACCTCGTTCGCTCAACAACAGGGCTCGTGCTCGACCCCTATTTCTCAGGTTCGAAGGTCGAGTGGCTCTTGCGCAACACCGAAGTGAGCCGCAACAGGAACCTCGCATTCGCCACGATCGACGCGTTTCTCGTGCATCGCCTCACAGGTGGTGCCGCGTTCGCCACCGACGTGACCAATGCATCGCGCACGATGCTCTTTGACATTCGCACGCTGCGCTGGAGCCACGACACCTGCGCGATGTTCGGCGTCGACCAACGTCAGCTGCCTGAAGTCTGTGCTTCGAGCGGTCGCATCGGCGTGACGACTGCCGACGGTGCGATTCCCGCTGGTGTGCCGGTGAGTGGCGTGGCAGGTGATCAGCAGGCTGCACTCTTTGGTCAAGCATGCTTCACGCCAGGCAGCGCCAAGAACACCTACGGCACCGGCAGTTTTGTCTTGCTCAATGTCGGCACGTCGTGTCCGGCGCCGACTTCGGGCATGCTCACCACAGTGGCGTGGCAACTCGGCTCGCAACCGGCGGTGTACGCCCTCGAAGGTGCGATTTTTGTGACCGGTGCAGCCGTGCAGTGGTTGCGCGACGGCCTCAACATCATCGATGCATCGAGTGAGGTTGGTCCGCTTGCCGAAAGCGTGCCTGATGCTGGCGGCGTCGTGCTCGTGCCGGCGTTCGCCGGGCTCGGTAGCCCGTGGTGGGACCCGTATGCCCGCGGCGCCATTTTCGGCATCACCCGCGGCACGACGCGCGCACACTTTGCGCGCGCCACGGTGGAGAGCATGGTGATGCAAACTCGCGACGTTGTCGATGCAATGACTCGTGCGTCGGGTGTGGCGATTCGCGATCTTCGCGTCGATGGTGGGGCTGCAGTGATGAACCTCATGCTGCAGATGCAGGCCGACCAACTTGGCGTCGACGTGTTGCGCCCGACCGAACTCGAGACCACCGCAATCGGCGCGGCCTACCTCGCCGGCCTCGCCGAGGGGGTCTGGGGCTCGACCGACGACATCGCATCGCGCTGGGCACTCGAGCGACGCTTCACGCCATCAGGCAGCGCCTCCACACGCGACGAAGCCCACGCCCAATGGTTGCGCGCAGTCGAGCGCTCGCGCGCCTGGGTGCCGAGTTAAGCGCGCAACGCAATCTGCACGAAACCGAAACCGAGACCGGCGAGCCCGACGAACAACGAGAGTGCAGTCACGACAATCGTCGTACGAAGGCTGCGAAGCTCTCGAAGATCTTCACGAATCTCGCCAATCTCGTGCTTCATTTCCGCGCGCAACGCTCCAATCTCAGACGCGAGGGCATTGAGTCGCTGATCGACAACCTCAAATCGCTGATCGACAACCGCAAATCGCTGATGAACACCCTGGAATTGTCGATCGACGTCGAGAAAGCGCTCGTCAAGTCGCTTTTCTAGGCTTGCGAATCGATCGTCGGCTCGCTTTTCCGCGGCGACGAAGCGGTCGTCAAACCGCACTTCCAGAGCTTGTATGCGTAGGTGGACTCGTTGTTCAACTGCCATCACGTCGACTCGTCGCGCAAGATCGCTCCAGCCTTCAGGCAGCGATGGCAGGGGCGGCGCGTCAACGCTCATCGCGAAGCTTCCCTCGTTGAGTTGGTCGTGCGGTGGTCGTGGTGGTGATGTCTCCATGCCCCTTGGTGTGCGACACAAGGCCCAAGCGGACGCACGAGCCACAGCGATGCATGAGACCGCACCATAGACCCCTGACGCTGGTTGTCAAGTCACCCGCCCGCCGCACGCCCGCTGACCAGTGCAGCGCGGCGGGCCGCGCTAGAGCTTCGGCAAACCGTGGTCGAGGTTGCGCACCGCTTGGTGAATGCGCTGCTCGTTCTCGATCAACGCAAAGCGCACGAAGCCTTCGCCACCAGGGCCGAAGCCCGAGCCCGGCGAGAGTGCCACGTTGCATTCGTTCACCAGGTGTGAACAGAACTCGACCGAGTTCATCTCGCGATACGGCTCGGGAATCGGCGCCCACACGAACATCGAACCACGAGGTGATGGAATGCTCCACCCAATTCGGTCGAGGCCCTCGATCAATGCGTCACGGCGTGATTGGTAGGTGTTGCACACTTCGGTCGGGAAGTCGTGGGCCTCGTTCAAGGTGACCGTCGCCGCGATCTGAATCGGCTGAAACGAGCCGTAGTCGAGATACGACTTCAACTTCACGAGCGCCTGCACCACCTGGGTGTTGCCCACCAAGAATGCGCACCGCCAGCCGGCCATCGAGAAGCCTTTGGTCATCGAATAGAGCTCGACAGCGCAGTCCATCGCCCCTTTGGCTCGCAGAATCGACGGCGGTTCGTAACCGTTGAAACCCATGTCAGCATACGCG
>Ga0255169_1000365_pt1 | contig 18976 bp, 19 predicted proteins | sample Atl_Miss_RepC_8d_FD_183179 | JGI IMG/M metagenome (GOLD analysis project Ga0255169, IMG submission 183179) | Freshwater microbial communities from Altamaha River, Georgia, United States - Atl_Miss_RepC_8d | ecosystem: Environmental > Aquatic > Freshwater > River | place: USA: Georgia | collected...
GATTACCGCATCACTGGCCGTGGTGGGCAGGGCATTGTCAACAACAAGGACAGTAAGCGTAACGGTACTGTGGTCGCTACCATTCCGGTCACACCGCAGCATCAGGTGATGCTGGTTACCTCTGGTGGTCAGATCATCCGCTGCCCGGTTGAAGATATCCGCATCTGCTCGCGCAGCTCGCTGGGCGTTACCATCTTCCGCGTGGGTGCGGAAGAAGAGGTGGTCAGTGTGGCCGCTATCGCCGAAGGCGAAGCGACAGAGGTGGTTGAGGGCGAGGCGCAGGAATGAGCCTGCGCCAGCTCGCCCTGCACAAAAACATGGTTGCCTCGTTTACCGAGGCCACCGTGCGGGCTGGGCAGACCAAGGCCTTGGCGGTTTTCACTCTGCTGGAAACGGCGCATGCTTTTAACAGCCCCACGGCGCGTGGCCATATGGTCAAAGCGCTGGCAGATGAGTATCGCTTGCCGCCCTTGCTGATGCCGTTTCAGCAGAATTATGCACTGGCCAGCCAGCTGGCACAAACTCACAAGCCGCAAGAGGCTGAGGGGCTGGTGCGTGCTGTGTTCTTTACCGTAGCGCATCCGCGTGCAGCAGAGCAGGTCTTTGTTTCAGCCTTGGTGACGCGCGCATGCGCACAGCCGCAGGCTGCCATCAAAGCGGTTCACCTGGAGCTGGACGGTGTGCAGCCGGGCAGTGCGGTTTTCTTCCGGGCGCTGCAGACCTGTTACAATCAGGACATTACTGGCGCCCAGCCGCTGCCGGGTCATGGCGCTATCCGCCGCTTGCCCAAGGCGCCAGACGTACTAGCCTAGTCATCTACATAACCAGCCCAAACGGGCGAGCATGAGGGGAGAGACATATGCGTATTGGTATCTATCCCGGCACGTTTGATCCGCCGACCAAAGGCCATCTTGATATCATCATCCGCGCGGCGCGGCTGGTCGATAAACTGGTAGTGGGCGTAGCAACTAACGCAGGCAAAGGGCCGATGTTCAGCCCGGCCGAGCGTGCGGCCATGGTGCAGGAAGAAGTCGTGCGGGTGAGCGCCGAGCAACCGGCCCTTAATCTGGCCAGCCGTATTGAAGTGGTGCAATTCGGTGAGTTGCTGATTGAGTTTGCGCACAAGCACAAGGCGGGCACCATTTTTCGTGGTCTGCGCGCGGTGTCTGACTTTGAGTATGAGTTTCAGATGGCGGGCATGAACCGCATCATCAAACCGGAAATTGAAACGGTGTTCCTCATGGCGTCGGACAAGCACCAGTTTGTCTCCTCCCGCTTTGTGAAGGAAATTGCCCGCCTGAATGGTGATGTCACACCATTCCTCTCGCCCGGCGTGCTGGCCCGTCTGAAGGGCAAGCTGGCTATGGGGGTGGAGCCGAATATCGAGCCGCGTCTGGCTGGTACTGACCCGCCCTAATTCAGCCTAATCCTCTTTTTCGTCTTCATCACTGCTTTGGGCCGGGCTGCCGACAGCCAGCGCGACCACGCGCATGAACTCGGTATTCTGCGCTTTGGAAATTTCCTGCAGCGACTGGCTGGCGGTGGCACTGCTAATGCCGCCAGTGGCAAGGCGGGCGAGCACCTCATCGGCGGTAACACCCAGCACAGGCGCTAAAGCGCTGATGGGGGCCTGGCTGCTTTGCTGCGCCAGCTGGCGCATGGGATTGCCACCACCTTCTTCACCCTCCAGCATGAAAGCAGCAGCCAGAAATACAGCGGCGAGCGCCACATAAGTGCGCTTGAAGGTCAGCAGCTTGAGGAAGGCGGCCTTGTTGCGCAGCACGTGCAGCGCGACCGAGGCCACAAAGACCAGACCCAGCCACTCATGCGCTTCGCGCAGGGAGCCGCCAAGCTCCACAAACATAAGAACGCCGCTCAGGCCCATAAAGCAGAACAGGGCAGCCGTGCTGATGGTAGCGTAACGTTGTAAAAGCTGGTTCATGATGTCCTCCGTTGGCGCCATCTTATGCCTGTGTGCGGTGTTTGCCATGCGCGTTTTGTCTCGCAAAATGGACCTGATTACTGCGATTTGTTTGCCAGTCTGTGCGGCTTGGGCTAGTCTCGCGCCGTCAGGATATATGTGATGATGCGCCGCTTTATGCCCTATCTGCTGGTTCTTCTGTTCTTCATCGCGCTGCATGGCGCGCTGGTGGCAACCGGCATTTCTCCCTATCTGAAGGGGCAGTTGGGCGATTCAGATTCCTATATGCGGCTGCTGCGCGTTGAGGCGTTGGTCAGTGACCTGCACAGCTGGTTTGATAGTAGCGTGCCGCGCATGAACGCGCCGCTGGGGGATAACCTCAATTGGACGCGTCCGCTGGATGTGCTGATTTTGGCTGGCGCGCTGCCCTTGGTGGCCTATGCCGATTTTACCTGGCATGACGCCATCTATCAGGCGGGGAGCTGGCTGCCGCCACTGCTGCAAATCCTGATGGCGTTTGCGCTGGCCTGGGCGGCTGCGCCCCTGTTGCAGCCGGCGCAGCGCCCGCTGGTCATGCTGCTCTCAGCGCTTTTGCCGGTGATGATTGCGTATAATATGGCCGGGCGGCCGGACCAGCAGACGCTGCTGCTGATCGCTACCATCATGATGCTGGGCTGGGCCACGCGCGGCCTGATGGGGCAGGAACTGGCCCTGCGCGCGGGCCTGTATGCCGGGCTGTGGGCAGGCTTTGGCCTGTGGGTGACGGTGGAGGCGCAGTTTGCCTATCTGGCCCTGTGCGGCATGATCGGGCTGGTCTGGCTGGAGCGCGGCAAGGATGAGCTGCTGGACCTGCTGGAAGGGCTGGCGCTGGGCTTTTTCATTATGGTGAGCATTGGCATGCTGGCCGAGCGGGGCGCTGCTTGGCAGAGCATCCGTGAGCTCGATAAAATATCGCTTACACATGCCTTGTTCGCGGTGGTCAATGTGGCCTTCTGCGGATTTTTGGCAACCTCGGCCCGCCATGCGCATGCCATGGGCCGCATCCTGCTGACGGCTTTGTGGAGCGGGCTTGCTCTGGCCGGCCTCATCTTCTTTGCGCCGGAAATGCTGCAAGGGCCTGCCGGGCAGATTGATCCGCGCGTGATGCAGGGATTCTTCCTGCAGATCCGCGAGATGCGCCCGCTCTGGCCACTTACGCTGGAAGATGCCAGCCTCATGCTGCTGTGGCTGGGCGTGCCGCTGGTGGCGCTACCGCTTTGGGTGGCCGCGCGCCCCAAACCCTTATTGCCGTGGCTGCCATTTGCCGGGGTGACAGCTATCTTTACATTGGCTGCGCTCATGCATGCCCGCTTTGCCCAGACGGCGGCGCCGTTGGCCTGTGTGCTGCTGGTCTTTGCCATGGCGGCACTGACGGAAAATCTAAAGGGCGGAAAGCGGCTGGCGCTACGCGCGCTTATTCTGCTCACGCCGCTGCTCACCGGCATTATTGCCTTAGCGCTCATGCCGGAGGACGGCCGGGCGCCACCCAAATGTAACGTGGCCGATATTGCACCGCGTTTGCGCGAGCTGCCGGAGGGGATCATCATGGCGCCGATCAATTACGGGCCGGAGATCCTGTATATGACCGGCCATAGCGTGATTGCTGGGCCGTATCACCGCAATACGCAGGGCATCCTCGATGCGCTGGAGTTTTTTGGCAGCAGCAGTAATGCCCGCGCGCAGGACATCATCAAGCGCCGGACCGCCCGTTATGTGCTGAGCTGCCCCACCATGCCCGACCGTCCGCCACAAAAACGCCAGAATGAGTTGGCGGGTAAGCAGGCCAATCAGCAGGCGGGTGATGAAATTCCGGGCTGGTTGGCGCCCATCAGCCTGCCGGAAGGGCAGGATTTACGCTTGTACCGCGTCAAATGATTGACCTTTGCAGCGCTTCTTATTATGTTGCGCCAGCTATTTGATGATAGCCGCGTGACTGCGTAGCTCAGCCGGTAGAGCATCGGACTTTTAATCCGCAGGTCCTGGGTTCGATCCCCAGCGCAGTCACCATTTTTATCCCTTATGATTGGCTTCTGATCTTAACCAGTTAACTCGGGTAAATGTGCATTTTGCCATGCGTTTGGGGTGGGGCTGCGCTGCGGAAATAATATGCAGACTGCGACACGATATTGCTTGAACTCCCCACTGCTAAAAAAGTATACACAGCTCACGCCGCACGCATGAGCCGGCGATTTTCAATTTTTTGGAGGATTTCAAATATGGCCAATGGTCTTATGAACAGCTTGAAGTTTGTTGCAGCCGGTATCGCTCTGAGCAGCGCCAGCGCCGCTTTTGCCACCTGTGGCAGCACTGGTTGTGGCACCACCACGCCGCCCAAGCCGACCACGCCAACCCAGCCAACCCAGCCGATTTATAATACGCCGAGCGCAGGCGCTGCTGCTGGTGCTAATGCCGGTGCCGCTGCTGGCGCTCAGGCTGGTGCCCAGTCCGGTTCGCTGTCGGGTGCTGCTGCAAGCAATCAGGCTGACCTGAAGGCCAGCCAGACCGCCAACCAGAATACGCAGGTTGGTGTTGGTGTTAATTCCAGCAACAAGAATGATCTGACAGCTAACGCTGCTGGTGGCGCTGCCAAGTCTGACGCCAATGCTACAGGCGGTGCGGCCAAGTCGGATTCCAGCGCTGTTGCCGGTGATTCCTCGGCTGCCGCCAAGACGGGTGACGTAACTGTGGGTGGTACTACTGTTGGTGGCACCACGCTTTATAATACCAGCAAGAACTTTTCCTATAACGCTGGCAACCAGCCGGGCGTGGCCGGTTCGGCCATCACAGGTGCAGCTTTTGTCAGCCTGTGCCAGATCGCTACTGCCAAGGATGAGGGTGGTTGGAGTGTTGGTGCCGGTGTTGCGACTCCTAATGGCGGGGCTGCTAATTTAGGTGTTTCCAAAAAGGGTGAAACCAATAGCGAAGTGAAGCCGGATAAAACCTGCTACGAAGCGTTTATGGCGCATGAAAAAGCTATGGCTGATAAGGCGAATGCCGCTGCTCAAAGCCAGGCCACTGTGGCGCTGGACCGTGACATGCTGAACAAAGGTCCGGTTGGCATGGCGCTGGTGGTTGAGAAGAACTACAAGGATCAGGCCGCTGCGATTACCGCTAAAGACAGCCCGACCGCCAAGCTGATGGGCCTGTTTGCACAGCCCACCACCAAGCCCGTCGTTAAAAAGCCGGCTGCCAAGAAGGATCCCTGCGTTAAGTCGGTTAACGTTTGCAAGCCTCAGTAAGGCTTAACTTTTATAAGATAAAAGAGGCCGCTGGAGTGATCCGGCGGCCTTTTTCTTGCGTGGTATGTGCGGGCAATAAAAAACGCGGCGAGGAGGGCCTGCCGCGTTTGAGCTTGTGAACTTAGATGGCTTATTTGGGGCCGGAGCCAGTGCGGCAGGTGGTTTCGCCCTGACGGGGGCCGGGGCGGCAGCGGCCATACAGAGCTGCGCGCACAAGCGCGCTGGCACTGCCCAGCGTCTCATCCGTTACATTGGTGCCAAAGATGCGGCTGCGATCGGTCGGGCTGATACCGCATTGGCTATCGACCTCAACCGTTTTACTGAGCAGGATCACCACGGCAGCGTCCATCTTCTTCTTGTCGCGCTCGTTTTTGCCCATATTAAACAGGGCTTCGCTGGTTTGGGCGGCCAGTTTCAGCTTCTCAATCTCGGTTTGGCAATTGATCTGCTGGGTGGCGACGGCTTCACGCGCGCGCAGACATTCCGGCGACAAGGCTACCGTTTTGCTGCCGGGGTCTATCACGCCGCAATCACCAGCAAATTTGATGGGCTCGGGCCCTTTTTGCGGGGCAAGGGCAGCGCAACCGCCCAGACTGCTTGACAGGCCGATGATAGAGGTGAGGGAAAAAGCAGCCGTAGCTGTTCGCATCAAACGCATGGTTTAAACCTGCTGCAAAAGATTTTAAAAAAACGCTCTAAGAGCGGCTCTTATTAAGGCTCTAAAATACAGCCCCAAAATACAGCCCTAAAATACATCAGGGCGCTATGCCAGTTCAAGCATAACGCCCCGAATTAACCAGTTAATTTGTCTTACGCTTACCAGCCTTGCTGACCACCTTGGCCACCCATGGCGCCGGCAGTGCCAACATCCATCTGGCGGGGCAGGTCAACCGGCACCTTCTTGTCGTCCAGCATGGTGACCTGACCATCCAGCTGCACCTGGAAGCGCACATGATAGAGGGCATGTTGATAGACCAGAGCGGCCTCGGCGAAAATGGAGCCATCCTGACCGCGCTGGTAAATGGTAACCGGCTTGAGGTAGGGCGAAACGGCATGATCAAAGCCGGGCGGGGCCGGGCCATAGATTTCAAGGTCCTGCAGACTTTCGATAATGCGGAAAGTGGCGCCTTCGGTATAGACGAAGGTGCAGAAGAACTTGAGATAATCGATGTAGTTCTGATCGCTGATGCGGATCGGCGCCATGGCGTTAACGCGGTGGATCGGCTCGCTGTTACCATCAAGCAGATAGAAAATGCCCTGATGGCCAATGAACCAGACGGTCATGCCGCCGGGCTGCCAGCTCTGGTCAACTGCGCGGATAACGGCAGCGGTTTCGTAAAACGGTACCTGACGCCACGCCACATGCGTGGTCTGCGGGTTCAGCTGCAGCTGATCCGGGCGCTGGTTAACAGCACTCAGGAAGGCAAACAGATCCTGCTGGCCCAGATAGTTCCAGCCGGATTCAGGGAAGGGAGAAATGGGTTGGTAACGCGGATTAGCCATGATGCACCTTCGTATAGCACAGATTTAATAAGTCTAGGCCTCTTTTATTTGCCACGAATCCCGGTCTTTGACACCCGCATTTTTACGGGCTGTTTGCAGGGCCGCCACCGCCTGAACGACCTCAGCGCTGGTGCCCAGATTGGCGGGGGCCAGCAGGTTCAGCTTGGGGTCATGATTCAGGGCGTAGGCCATAAAGGGGAAGGTGAGCTTGAGGGCCTGCGCGTCCGGCGCGAACAGGGTGGTCATGCTCTTGGGATCTTTCATGATGGCGGCGGGCAGGGCGCGGAAGAAATTGATGACTTCAGCGTCGTAGGATTTGCGCAGCGCGGTATAGTCATAAAATTCACGGATGACAACGGCACCGGCCGCACCTTGGGTAAGCGCCATGTCATTAATGGCGGCTTGGGCAAAGCCACTGGCCAAGCGCGGTTGCTCCTTAGCGGCCAGACGCCAGTACATTTCCCTGTCGGTCTTGGTGGGCAGGCCTTCGCTGGTGCGCAGCTCAAAACAGATTTGCAGCTGAATGGCATGGGCATAAGCAGCCGCCATGCGGTGGGCCAGCAGCGCCGCTGGCGGGGTAAAGCCGTGATCAAAATAGGCACCATCGACCGCAGCGCTGGCAAAGGCCAGCTGCAGGGCTAGGGCGGCAACCATATGGTCGTTACTGGCGCGGGAGTCGAGAACGATGACGCGGTCGGCATAATTGAGATAGTTGCAGTGCTGCTCGCCGGTATTGACCATGCTGTCAAAACTGATGCGAAAACCAGCGCGATAGGTATGGTCCAGCAGCTTTTGGCCAAGTTCCGACTGGCTGATGACCCACACCACGTTACGGATGCGCCAACGTTCACCTTCAAAACCGTAGGAGACGTGCGGCGCACGCTCGCCGGGAAAGCCGATCAGGTCCTGACTGCCGCGTTCTTTGGCTTCTTCATCGTCATCGGCGTCGGTCTGCGCGTCAAAACCCAGATCGACGATTCTGGGCGCACCGGCGCGGTTATAGAATTTGAGAATGGAATGGGTTAGGGCTGCTGGCTTGCCGGGCGCATCCGCCCCAGCCGTTTGCATGTCCGACTGCGGGAGTGGGGCTGTTGCTTCAGGTATTTCTTCAGGGGCCATCGACACGTCAGTTTGCTCCAGCTGTCATCCTTACCGGGTCTATTTTAACAGTCCCTTAAGATCGCGCCAGCCCTGAATTATTTATGCTTTTTGGCGATTTTTGTGGGGGTTAGGCCCAGGCGGTGGCATCACTCTGGCCGAGATAGCCGGGCAGGCCAAGCGGAATTTCCTTCTCTTCCAGCATGCGCACCGCACCCGTGGGGCTAACGCTAAAGCGGCAGTCAAACAGCGCATTGGCATAACGGACCGTGGCGCTGAGCTCAAACCCGTCAGGCGTTTCCGACGTAATGGTAATGGGGTGCAGCGCGGCTTTGGCCGCGTCCTGCTGTTCGGCCGTCAGTGGCTTAATGAAGTGGCCCAGATCTTCCATGGTGTCGACCAGCAGGAACGGGCGGCCATGGCTGCGCACGAAATAGCTATAGAAGCGCAGATAATCGGCAACATTCTGGGGGGTGAGCTTGAGCGGGATTTTGTCGTTGAGAAACTGCAGTAGGCGCCGCGAGCCATCAAGCCGGCGATATTGCCCGCGCAGACCAACAAAGTACAAGGTCATGCCATAGGGGCGCCAGGCCAGATCGGTAACGCGCACCAGTGTCGCGCCGGGATAAAACAGCAAGGTGCGCCAGACCACGCGGCTGCTGTGCAGGCTGAGTACATAACGGCTCTGTTCCTTGTTGAGCTTGGCGATGATGCCGGTCATGGCTTCGCCCTCAACAAAGTTCCAGCGCTCGGCGTGATAGCCGAATGCGGCTACGTCCTTATAATCAAGGCCTTCGGCAACCAGCTCGGTCATATCAGCTGGCCTTGCGCAGGGGGGCGACGTCGCTCAGCGAAATGGCTACGCGTTCCAGCGCGTCCACACTGCCGGTGCTGCTCACGCGGAAATAGCGGCGCTGCACTTCACCATCATGAAACACAGTGGCGGAGAGCAGATAGCCTTGCGGGCTTTGCCCTTCAACGATCACGCCACGCAGCAGCGGGTCAGTCTCGCCAGCGGCTTCGGCGGCCAGTTCAGGGTCATGCACATCCAGCACCACATAACGGCGCGGGGCGGTGGTAAACGCACACCAAAAACGGAAGTAGGAAACTGCCGTTTCGCGCGTTAGGCGCAGTGGGGCGGTCTCATTCATGGCGGCAATGGCCACGCCGAATTTGTCCAGCGGCCAGAAACGGCCACCATTGGTCAAATACCATTCACTGGCACCGCCTGCGGCATCGGCCTGGCGCACGAGCGCCGTGAAATCGTAAAAAGGAAGGGAGAGCCATTCAACCGGTGGCAGGCCCGGGCCGGTCAGGGCGCCCGTGGCCCGGATATAGGAATGAAGCGAGGCGCCTTGCAAAGGGGTCCAGCGTCCGTCAGCACGATATTCTAATCGCATTGCAACTCCCGGTTAGCTTTACGCTCGGGTATGCCATTTCTGGCAAACAGTTGTTAAGGAATAGCACAATCAAGCGGCAGATTCAATCAAAACATCATCGCAAGAAACAGCGTTAACGTGATGATTTCACTTGATTTATGGGTTTTTGTTGGGAGCAGATGCCGCCCGCGATTCTGCTGGGGGGCGCACTTTTTCTGCAGTTTTGCGAGGAAAAACCGGCTTTGCGGCAGGCACCTGCGCAATTTTATTATAAGAAGCGGCCGGGCGCGGTGGGTGTGCGAGCGGCGCAATCACGCTGCCAATTGTTGCGGCCAGCAAGAGGCCGGCGCCAAGGCCGTAAATCTGGGCGGTGCGAACTGCGCGATTATTGGGCAGGTGCAGGGCTTCAGGCGTGCAGGCGGTAATAGCGGTAACGCTGCCGCCCAAAACGATAAACGCACCGCCGAGCAGGCCAGCCGCCATTTGCGTGGGCGAGAGGGCTAGTTGCGGAATGAGCGGGGCAGTGAGTAACGCGCTGGCAGCCAGCGCGCCCTCACAGCCAGCGGCCAGACGTTCTTTAGCTGTTAAACTGGTGGGATCAGAATTGGACATAATCAAAAGAGATAATCATAGTTTTAAAAGAGAACTGGCTGCTTACGCAGCCAGTTCAGATACAGCAAATAAAAGCGGAAAACAGCTAAAGCTAGAGCTTAACGCTGCTCAACCTTGCCGCCCTGATAAATCCAGCTTTCTTCCAGACGCCAGCTCGGTACATTGAGCGGCGGGAAGGACAGCACCAGCGTATCATCCTGCACGCGGCCATTGAGCACTTCGCGGCAATTGCCAACCGGGGTCGGGGCCATGAAGGTGCCATCCTTGCGGACGACCATAACGGTGTGTTCCAGACGGCAGTTGCGGCGGGCGGTATTGGCAGCAAACACATACACATCTTCGCCCGGGAGCTGGAAGGTGTGGCTGATACGCGGCAGCGCGTTGGCGCCGGGGCTGGTGGCAACCTGCTGGCCGTTGATGGCAATGGTGTAGCGGCCCGGGCCGGACTTGTTCACTACAACCTGCGCATAACGCGACGGCAGGGTGACAGAGCCAGCGGCCAGACGATCGGTCAGCACGTCCTCGTAGATATCGAGCTGATTGTTGGCTTGGGTAGGCTTGCGGCCACCACGATCAATCGCTTCATCGAGCGCGCGGCGGGTCTGGCGGCCAACCACACCATCAACCGAAATATCGGCGTCTGCCTGAAACTCACGGATAGCCGAACGGGTCTTGGGGCCCATACGGCCGTCAACGGCGCCGGGGTCGTAGCCGAGCAGGGAGAGCTTTTCCTGCAGGTCGCGCGTAGCGGAATTGCCGGGGTGACGGCGGGAAGCTTCGGCCGGGGTGGCCATCAGGCCCAGCAGCAGGGCGAGAACAGCAAACGAACCAATTTTGCGCAGACGCAGCGACATGGATAATCTCCTGAATAGAATCCGCCTTCAAAAAAGCACGTTCGCCCCTGTGCTGGCAAGCAGGAATTCGCGCTAACCTCTAGAATCGTCTCGGATTTTAACAAAACTGCCACGGTTTGATCGGGTGCAGTGAGCGCTTGCGAAATTATGCGCGCCAACATAATCTCCGGCCCGCAGCTTTTGGGCTGCCAGAGGGTTGGGCCGGTAGTTCAGTTGGTTAGAACACGCCGCTCATAACGGTGTAGTCGCAGGTTCAAGTCCTGCCCGGCCTACCAGCTGCCTTGCTCTTTTGGGGTATCGATGGCCCGCATCCTCCTTATTTCAAACATCTTTCCGCCGACGATTGGCGGCCCGGCGATTTTTATCGATCGGCTGGCGGCCGCCTTGTCGAAACGGGGGCATCAGGTCACCGTGGTGTGTAGCGGTGAGGGGGCGATTGCGGCGGATTACGATGCACAACGCGCCTTTAAGGTGTGCCGGGTCAGCACGGCCAACCGCTATGTTTATGAAGTGATGATCCGTCTGGTGCTGGCGTGGCAGTTGTTTCGCCATCGTCTTATTCTGGTCAATGGACTGGAGAGCTATCTGGGGCCGATTGCGCGCGTGATGCGCCGCCGCTTCATTCTCAAGATTGTGGGCGATGGGGTGTGGGAGCAGGGCCGTAATTGGGGCGTCCTGACTGATGAGTTTGATGCCTTCCAGCAGCGCAGCTCTATTCCTGCGCGGCTTGCCGGTTTGGCTGCCTCACGTCAGCGTTATCTGGCGCTGGCCAAGGTTATTGTTACACCGGGCAAATGGCTGGCAGATGTGGTGGCAGGCTGGGGCGTGGAGCGGTCGCGCCTGCTTGTTATTCCCAACGGTGTGCCGCTGGCGCCATTTGCCAATGCCCAGCCACAATGCCGGGCGGCTGGTGATCTTGATGTTGTGTTTGTTGGCCGCCTGACTAACTGGAAGGGCGTTGAGACACTCATGCTCGCGCTTGCTTCGCTCGACGGCGTACACCTGACAGTGATTGGCGAGGGGCCTGAGCTACCACTGCTGACGGCGCTGGCCACGCAACTTAAACTCGGGAGCCGTTTGAGCCTTGTCGGCAAGATGGAGCAGACCTTGCTGCATCAGCGCTTGATGGCGGCGCATGTGTTGGTGCTGCCGTCTAATTATGAGGGGCTCTCGCATACGCTTTTGGAGGCTGGCGCTGCGGGGTTAGCGCGCATCGCGTCGCATATCGGCGGGAATGCCGAGGTTATTCGCGATCAGGTGGATGGCCTGCTGGTTTCTTATGGCGATGTTGAGGCGTGGCGCGCAGCTCTGGCCCGTTTGCGCGATGATGAAGAGCTGCGCCTGAGGCTTGCCCAGCAGGCGCTGGCACAGGCGCGCGCCGTTTATGGTTTTGAACAAAGTGTTGATGCTTATGCTGATTTGCTGGAGGCGCAGTCGTGACCCATGTTATTCATTTTATGCCGTTTTATGATGTGCCAGGCAAAGCTGCTTTTAGCGGGGCTGAGAATCATCTGTTCACGCTCATGGCTGGTCAGGTGAAGGCTGGTTTGCAGGTTGAACTGGCCATGGTGGTGGGGCTGCCCGGTGCCCGTCTTGACCAAAAGGCACAAGAGCTGCAGGCGCAGGGCGTGAAGGTCACCCAGATTGTTTATCCATATGCTGGGCTTGGGCTGAAGGCCAAGCTGCTGCGTCCGCTGATTGTGCGTGATCTGTGGCGTTTCATGCGCACGCGCCGTGATGCTGTGTTCCACATTCATCCGCTGACTAATTCAGGCGCGCTAATTGTGCTGGCGGCGTGGTTGTGCCGTCACCGTGCCATTGTACTGAGCTATCATAATAACGAGCCGTTTTTGGCACAGCAGCCCTATAAGACCGGCTTGCAGCTGATGGATAAAGTTGCACAGCGCACGCTGGCGATTAGCGCAGCGGTGCGTGACCATCTGGTGCATGCGGTGGGCCTTGATCCCGCGCGGACCGAGATTGTGTATTACGGTGTAGAAATTCCTCAGCAGCAGCCGGATCGTACGGCTTTGCGCACCCGCCTGGGCGTGAAGCCGGATGCGTTTGTGGCTGGGTTGGTGGGGCGTTTGACCGAGCAGAAGGATATTCCCACCTTCCTGAAGGCGCTAAAGCAGGTGCCAGACATAACCGGTCTGATTATCGGCGGGGGTGAACTGGAAGGGCCACTAAAAGCTGAGGCGCAGGCACTGGGCCTGACCAATTGCATTTTTGCCGGGCCGCAGCCGGACGGGGCTGACCTGATTGGCTGTCTGGATGTGATGGTGCTGCCCTCGCGTTTTGAAGGGTTGGGGCTGGTGCTGCTGGAAGCCATGGTGCGCCATACGCCGATCATTGGCTCAATGGGTGGCGCTATTCCTGAAATTACCGAGCAGGGCAAACTGGCGCGCCTGTTTCCGGTAGGAGATGTTGAGCGGCTGGCCAGCGCGCTGCGTGACATGCAGCAGAATGAATCGACCCGGCAGTCTCTTGCAGATATGGCTTTTGCCCGCGCCCGTGAGAAATACACGGTCGATGCTATGGTGGCGGCGACCAGTGCCTTTTATAAAAAGGCAGCGGTGGCGTGAGCAGGATTGTTCACCTGATTACTGGTCTGGATGTAGGTGGCGCTGAGCTGATGTTGCTTGCGCTGCTTACTCAGATGACACCTGAAGAGCGCGCCGGTCATCGGGTAGTTTCGCTGATCCCGCCGGGGCCGGTGGGGGAGATGATCGGCAAGCTCGGCGTGCCGGTTGATCATCTGGGGATGGAGCCGGGCCGTATCAGCCTGCGCGGCCTGTTGCAATTGCGGAGTCTGTTGCGCTCTGAACCGCGCTGGTTTTTGCAGGGCTGGATGTATCATGCCAATCTGCTGGCGACTTTGACGTGTTTACTGGCTTTTAGGCCGCGGCAGCATATTTGGGGCATCCATCATTCCCTGCATCAATTGGCGCGGGAGAAGCGGCTGACCCGTTGGATCATTCGTCTCTCGGCTGTGCTGTCTTATCTGCCGCGCGCCATCATTTATGTGGCGCAGCGTAGCGCGCGCCAGCATGAGGCCCTGGGGTATAGCAAGGCAGCTACCCGCATCATTCATAATGGGTATGACACGCAGCGCTTGCAGCCAGATGCACAGGCACGCGCGCGGTTATGTGCTGGGTTTGGGCTGGATGTTACCCGTCCGGTCATCGGTCATGTGGCGCGCTGGGACTGGACCAAGGATCATGCCACGTTTATCCAAGCGTTGGCCCAGCAGCCAGCGTTACAAGCCGTATTGATTGGTAAAGGTGTTGACGCGCAGAACGCGCAGCTGGTTGCTCTGCTACAGCAGGCTGGCGTTGCTGACCGTGTGCGTTTGGCGGGCTATCGGGCTGATGTGCCGCAGCTGATGCCGGGCTTTGATGTTTACTGTCTGTCGTCGGTGACAGAATGTTTCCCTAACGTAGTGGCCGAGGCCATGCTGTGCGGTGTTGTTTGCGTGGTGACGGATGTAGGCGATGCTGGCCTGATGGTGGGTGAGACCGGGTATGTAGTGCCGCCGGGAGATGCACGCGCCATGGCGCAAGCACTGGGGCAAGCTGCAGCACATACACAAAACGGCGCCGCCGCACGCCGGCGGATTATGGACAATTTCACCATTTCCGGCATGATGCAGGCTTATCGCGCGCTGTATGCCGAAATTTTATAGGATGTAGAGATGTCATTGCCTAAAGCCGATATTGAAGTCAGCAACAAATACAAACTGACAGCGCAGTTGCTGGACGGGCGATCGGGTAGCCTGATGGATATTGGCGCGCGTGACCGCGTGCTGAAAAAATATCTACCCAACTCGTTTGATTATAAATCGGCTGATTATGAGCCCGGTTGTGACCTGCAGATTGATCTGGAGCAGCCGCTCGCTATGGCTGACAGCAGTTTAGATTATGTGGTGGCACTGGATGTGCTGGAGCATTTGGAGAATCCGCACCGCGTGATGGCAGAGCTGGTGCGTGTGGCCAAGCAAGGTTTAGTCGTTGCGCTGCCGTGTATGGCGTCCCTGCAGCGTCGTCTGCGCTTTCTGGTTGCGGGGGATCTGGCTACCGATAAGTACCAGTTAGGTGCGCAGCATCCCGGTGATCGTCACCGCTGGCTGACCGTCTATTCCGACATTCTCACTTTTTATCAGGCCATGGCCGATCAGCACGGCCTGCAGATTGTGGCGCTTAAGGCAGAAATGGGCCCGGGCCGTTTCTGGGGCGCGCTGGGCTATGGGCTGTGCAAAATTGGCCTGCCGCCCGCGCTGTTTGCTGACCGCTTGATAGTGAGCTTTAAAAAGGCCTGATTAGTGGGCTTTCTGCTTGTTGATGAGATCTGTGAGGATAGCAGTAATCCGCTCAATGCAATGCGGCAAGCTGTGGTTATCCGTGACCAGTTTGCGTAGCTCATGTGGCGGGTAGTTGTGCGCCAGAACATCAATAATGCCGCGTGCAATCTGCTCAGGTGTATCAGTAGTTGTATACTGCCCGGGGGTATTACTAAGCAGTGTCTGAAATGCGGGGTTGCTGGTCAGAACCGGGCAGCCGCAGGCCAGCGCCTCTAATACAGTTTTATCCATGCTGCCGGTATCACTCAGGCTCAGATGTATCGCTGCTGTCTTGTAGAGGGCGGGCATTTGTTCGTGCTGGATCGGCCCGTTAAAATGGACACTATCTTGCAGGCCACGCTGCCAAACATCTTCTGTGCATTGTGTCAGATAGGCGCTGTCATCGGCTGTTAATGTCGGGCCGTAGAGTTTGAGCTGCCAGTTGCTGGCTGGGTCAATGGCCCTCAGCCGGTCAAACGCAGCGATAACCTCAAGAATACGCTTACGCTGTGACATGCGGCCGATATAAATGATTTCCTTAAGGGGGGCGCGTTCGGCAGGAATGGCGAATGTATCTGTATTAATACCGTGACCGATGATGGAGATTTTAGGGCACGTCAGGCGTAGGGATTCAGGCGTGCTTGTCACGGCAGCCTGCGCTGCCTTAAGTGCCAAGCGTAGATGCCAGCTGACACTGCCATGCGCATACCAAAACAGAATGGGCAGATGAAACAGGTGGAAAAGTGGCCATAGGCGATACGTCCACATATGCGTCATGTGGATAAAGACAGCGTCAAACTTCTCCCGGCGCAGCAGCGGATAGAGCGTGACGTTAAGAGCCCAGGCGCTGCCAAACCGTTTGGGAATACCAAATGGGCGCACAGGTATGGTGATCACCTTCATGTTATCAAGCTGCGGATAGCGGCCAGCCTTTTCAGTGATGACGGTGAGCTGGGTGCAGTGCCGTGCCAGCTCAGCCATCCAGAGCGCCTGATGCGGCAGCACCGGGTCATCCTGATCCATCACAAAGGTGAAAGCCAGCAGCCTCATCAGAGGGGTTTGGTGCCACTCAGATAATAGCCGAGTGCCCACTCTTCCCATGACTTGGATAGTTCAGGCGGGAGGCGCTCGCTCTTGATACCCAGACAGCGCAGAACGCCCACCATCATAACAATAGGCTTGAAATAGCGCAGGCGGGTGAGCTCAAGGAACGAGAAAGCGGTGGCGAGTGAATCCCACATCTGTGGTTCAATGCGCTGGTTGGATTCTGGGATGCCAGATTCTGTCAGGATTTTCTGCCAGCCGAGCGCAGTATGTCTGTGGAAATCGTAGGGTGATCCATGCATGCGGAACATGAACGGGATCATGATATGAAACTGGCCGCCGGGCTTGAGACAGCGCAGACCTTCACGCAGGGCGAATACATCATTCTCAAGATGTTCGAGCGTATTGATGCTAATGAACGCGTCATAACTGTTATCGGCAATAGGCCATGGCTTATTGGCATCGTGCATATAGGTTGGGGCGTACAGGTCATTAATGTTGATGGTGTCAACCTGACCATCGACTTTAATAATATCATTATAGCTGGCGCGCTTACCGCCACCCAGATCCAGCACCTTGCCCTTGAGATGGACGTTTTCCAGATGGGCATGTTGCAATTCGCGCAGAATGGAGCGCTTGGTTGAGCACATGCGCCAATATCTGGATAATTTAGGCGTGAGCGGCTGGAGGATCATGGCTTGTTCCTTTGGGCTGATGTTATGTACGCTGCTATCATTTTTTCGATGATCTGGGTAGGGGTGTAGCCCTGTGCTGCCCTGTGCGCTAGGGTGGCAACTGTTAAATTATGGTCTTGATTGTCTAGCAGGTCAGCTAAAATGGCGGCTGTGCCTGAAATATCATTCTGCGGCGCAATGAAAGCGCTCAACGGCCCGGTCAGAAGCGTGCGGGCGCCTAAGGTGTCGCTGGCAACGATGGGCAGGGTATGCAGCATGGCTTCCAGCAGGACGCGGCCATAGCTTTCCTGCCGTGAGGTGAGGAGAAAAACGCTGGCGGCTTGATAATAGGCGCTCAGTTGGGCATTCGGAATATTACTGGCGAACGTGGCATGAACGCCCAGATTTTTACTTAGGGCTTCAAGTTTACTGCGCTCGGGCCCATCGCCAACAATGATCATGCGTGCCTGCGGGATGCGTTGCTGCACCCTGTGCATCACCTGAAGGGCAATATCGACACCCTTTTCGGGGGATAGTCGTGCGATTGTCAGAACTGTAGGTGTGTCTGGCAAATGAGTGCGCGGTTGTGCGGCTAGAGTCACCGGAACTGGCAATAAGATGATATTCTGCTCAGGATATCTTTTCAGTAATTCTATCTGAGTTGTTGGGTTGACGACGCGCACCATATTGGCCCGCGCAATCGTAAAATTGGCGCACAACCGTCGCAGCCATCGAATGATCGGTGGGCCCGGTGTATGGGCGAGATCATTATGCACCTGAACAGCAAAGGCACTGCGGGTTAATTTGGCGGCGATATAACCGGTGATGCCGTCTTCATAAGGTGTTTGCGTCACGATCAAGGTAGGCGGTGTCAGCGTGGCCATGCGCCTGATTTTATAAATGAATGCCAACGGTGCTGTCAGGGCGTTGCCATGAACCGGGATTAAATCAAGGCCGTCCAGACTAATTTTTTGCGCATCAATCGGAGCGCGCAGACAGAAATAGGTGAGGTGTCCATTCGGCCGTTGTTTGCGTAATTCGGCAGTATAGGATTCAATCCGCGTGCGCGTGTCCGACCCCGAGTGTGGATGGAAAACGCTGGAATCATAGCCTGTCATCACCAAAGAAAAAGTCATGCCGCAGCTGCCTTGTTGATTGGTTGATGACCTTTCCACCAATAAAGCAGGATGGGGTAGAGCGCGAGGTAATAGATGGTACTGCCTGCAGCTGCATATATCGGGTCAGGTTTTGCAACGATGCAACAAAGGGCGATGAAAGAAATTTGGGCGCAGCCCGCGGCCAGACTGATATAGGCGATGCGATGCGCTTGCTTATGGTGCAGCATGTATGGCCATAGCCAGGTGTGGATGCCGGCGATCCAGAAATAGTTGAGGATGAGCAGGCCTGCTGTAAGGGGGAGGCCCGCATATTGCCCTCTGAGCGCAAATTCATTGATATAGTGGAACAGGATTGCAAAGATCACTGCAGCTGCTGGAATAAAGATTGCAGCCATGAGCATAAAGCGCCGGGCATAAGCCATCATCTGGCCGTTCTCGTGATGGGCGAGGAGTTTGAGGAAATTTGGTTGGTAATACTGCACAAGAGCATCGTTAAAAATGCTGAGATTGTCAGTCAGCGAACGCGCAAGGCGGTAAATGCCGGTGGCGTGGTCGCTGGCGAAGTAACTGAAAACGAGGATGTCACCCGAACGGGACAGCATTTTGCTATAGGAGAAAATATTGGATGAAAAGATAAACTTCTTTTCTGATGCATAATACGGCCATGCTGTGCGTAAGGCTCCAGCCAAAAGGCTGGTCTTAAAGCTGCGTTTCCAGAAATACGTAAGCGCAAGACAGGTGATCGGCAGGTTTATTGATAGAGCAACTAACATACCGTCATAATATCCATCGATCGTGGGGTGCAGGTACATGCTCAAAATGAGGGTAGCTGTCAGCACAATCTGGGCGCTGAGCCGGATAAGGCCAAAAGAAAGGAAATTGCCGATCAGACGTTTCATGTATTGCAGACAGCCCAGGAGGAAGGAGCCGCCAATCAAGACGCCTTGTGCCACGAGCCAAAAAAGAGCCGGTTTTTCATCGATAAAGAATTGCCAGAGCAGGAAGCCAGCGAGCGCTGTGCAGAGCGCCATCAACATGGCTAATCCTGTATTCAGGAGTAGTGTGAGACGTACGCTGGCGCTTTGGGCGGCCTGATCGTCCTTGAACTGGTAGTGTAACTTAGTCGCCAGATCAGTTAAGCGTACATCCCAAAAAT
>Ga0255169_1000371_pt1 | contig 18594 bp, 15 predicted proteins | sample Atl_Miss_RepC_8d_FD_183179 | JGI IMG/M metagenome (GOLD analysis project Ga0255169, IMG submission 183179) | Freshwater microbial communities from Altamaha River, Georgia, United States - Atl_Miss_RepC_8d | ecosystem: Environmental > Aquatic > Freshwater > River | place: USA: Georgia | collected...
TCCGCAATTATTGTTGTCATTTGTTCAGCTGTGAATTTTGACCTTTGCATATTTTCTCCGCTTTCTTGGGCTTATAACCCAGTTTGTCGGAAATCTCAAACTCTCTAGTTTTTGGGGATACGGTCAAATTGATATTTTTCAATGAACTGTAAAATTGTTTCCGGTGAAACGTTTCTGTATAGCAGACAGTTTGATTGATTCTCAAAATACGGTTGAACTCGTTTTCCACCATATTTTTCAACATTATCTAGCAAGTTGATAACTGTTCCCAGATTGCTTTTGAGTACTTTATCGTCTTTTAAATTCATATATAACGCCTGAATTTTTGACGCCGAATAAGTAAGCGAGCACGATTGTGCATTTCTCATTTTAATATTTGACGTCACTGTCATAGACGGATGGGTTCTGATTTTTAAACCGACATCAATTGGTCTCTCACCATTAGCAGCCATTGTTTTAATCTCATCACGGACTTCCTGCTCTACAGTCGCAAGGTGATAAAATTTTGAATGAAGATCGTCTGTTACAAAAATTCTAGTAAGATCGACATAATTTGGACGGTAGCCAAACCATCGACCCATTTGCAATAAAGTATCATAGCCTTTTGAGCCGCGATTAAAGTAGCTTGTTGTCAGCCCTTCAAGCGTTAAACCCCGTGACAGGGTATTTCCACCAATGACGATTCCCCAAAAAGGATCAGGGCGGTTGTATGTCAAGCGCTCTTCCGAGGCATGGTTCTCCATTACAATTTCAATTCGTTCTATGAACTTGGCTGAGTTTTTCCAAATCACTTCAAAATCTGGAATATCAATGGCATTAAAGTTTTTAGAGATTTCAACGAAATCTTTTTTCCAGATTTCTTGTAGTCTTTCTTTTAATTCGTCTGAGTCTTCTTCTCGATCTAATTTTAGATTTAAAACGTATTCATCCATCGCTTCTTTTAAGTTTTTGTGATCCGAAATTAAATGCGACGTATGAATTAACATCGTCATGTGCTGTTTCCATTGATCCCTTGATAATCTTGTTGAGCATCCAACGATAAATGAATCTAAGGCGTTCAGCAAAGATGGAGTCAGCGGAGATTCTGCCGACTTTTTTCCATTTTTCTTTTTTGAAGACACTGTGATTTCGTGATCTGGAATAGTTCTAATGACAGGAAGACCTGCTAGTGCCCCTCTCGGTTCAATTGCATCTCGCCCAAAAAGCTCCTCGGTTCCGACATATCCTATTGGTTTCTCAAGGTTCACGATAAAATCTTTTGGATAAAGATCGTCTTTTGTTTCCGAATCTATGAGTACGTTTGCAAACGGAGTCGCTGTGTATCCGACATAACTAACCACGCTGAATTTACCCACAAGCTTTCTGATGTGATTATTAATCGCCGTTGGATCATTTTCCGGTTTACTTGTGTTCACACTAGCTTGGTCGGACTCGTCATCAACAATTAGAGTCGGGCAGTTTTTCAAAGTGTCTTCATTTGCTTCATCAAGCCAAGAGTTAAAATTTCTCAAAACAGAAGAGTTTTTCTTTAAAACAACTAATGTGAAACCATCATTTGATCCAAGGGCTCTATTTGCAGTTATGAACTGCTTCTTCTGAAAATCACCTTTTTCATCAACATCGGTCAATGTATTACAAGATCGTTCTTTTGGAGATACGATCTCTTCATGGAGACGAGCTTGAGTCTGTTGGCGAAGAATATTGTGAACGCCGGCAAGAACGACCACAAGCTTATAACCAGAATCTACGGCCTTTGAAATTACCGCAGAAAAGTTCGCTGTCTTACCACTTTGAACATAACCAAGCACAAGCCCTTTTACAGTAATCGGAGCTGTTGATTTTGGAGGAGCAAGATTTTGCACAACTGAACTGGAAGAATGATCAAGGCTTCTTAGCATTTCCTCGGTCCATGGACGAGATTTTTTATTCTTTAAAACAGATTTTAATAGTTGCCAGTGAGAACTAGATTCTTGTGACGGACCAAGATACCAATTTTGGTAGTCTTGTTTATCAACAAGTGTGTTAACGATTTTACTATTTTTAACGACACTACTATTTGCTTTGAAAACTTCGATTGCTTTGGAAATTTCCTCATCAGATGCTATCGGGCGAAGGCGTCGTTCAATTTCGATCCATGATCGACCAAGCTGCATATGGTCTGCGATTGCTTCTAATAAATAATTTAGGCGTTCATTTGGTATTTCCATTTTTACTTCGCTCTCTTTTTTCTCAACGGATTGCTTGTAGGGATCAAAAAAATTAAGTTGCCCTTTAACAAGCACAGGCTCCATTTTTTCTGCATTACTTAAAACAAAATGAATACAGTCATCGGCGGCCCAATCCGATTTTGAATTATCGACTGCGGTAACAAGAACAGCACTTCCGACAAGAGCGCCATATTCGAACGCATCGACGGATTTCGGATAATTTTTAATTTTGTGCTGTTTTGTGATGTCTAAAAAAGCATCATAGTCAGCTTGAGTAAGTTTTGTCTGTCCTGCGTGAATTAGGATTCGCTGGCCGTAGAGCTTCTCTGAAGGCCACCATGATCTATTTTCGATGTCCTTGTAGCCATTAACAATGAGCCACGCCCAAGGCTGTCGTATTGAAAGTGCCTTCATTGACATAATGAGATTCCTTTTTCTGCAAACAATACGAACATTTTATAATTTTCTTAGGAGTTACTGTAGGTTAGATCGTCAAACAAACAAAATTTAGCCTATGGTTTGGTGGCCTAGACTCGGCGCGTTTATGCATTCAATACAGTTGTACATTGTTAAACACAGTTGTATTCCGTCACCTCAAAGTTTGTCTGAGGAAATGATGAGTAAGGTACGCGGAGTTAGATTTACAGATAAAGAAGAAGCCCAGATTGAAGAGTTCTTGAACAAGAACCCTCTCCTTGATTTTTCAACAATGGCTAAAGTGGCAATTTTAACATTCATCAAAAAACCAACCTTCAGTCTAACTCCAATCAAATCAAAGCCCGAAAACAAGGAGAGCCAAGATGTCAGAACAATTTCACAATAATGTTCTAAATCTCGATAGAACGTCGAATATCATTCCTTTTCCCGTTCAATTCAAAATGCCAACGGCAAAAATTGAAGAGCCAATAGTCCCAACTCCTGTTTATGATAAATTAGTGGAGGTTGGAACTAAGCTTGATCAACTTTCGAAGTATCCAAGCACATTTGATTACGAGGTTTATAAAAATTTAGAATTACGCTACAAGGATAAGCCCATTTTTGGCGGAATTACTATGAAGACAGCGTTCAGATTAGTAAATGCTCATGCAACATGCCAACAATGCCTTTATACGTTTGAAATCGATACTTACGGTAGGGGTTGTGCTCACAACTGCGTTTATTGTTATGCAAAAGCAGAGCTTATTGTTCATGGCTATTGGAACAATCCAATTCCAGTTCCAATTGATATAAATGAAATAAGAAAAGTTTTTTACACTGTTTTTGAGACTAATAAAAAAAGTAAATGGCGTGATATTCTTGAGCGAAGAATCCCATTAAGAATCGGTTCTATGAGCGATTCCTTTATGTGGGCAGATACGAAATATAAAGTTACTCAAGAGCTTCTAAAGATTCTGAAGTATTACAACTATCCTTACGTTATCTTTACTAGATCAGACCTAGTTGCCCATGATGATTATATGAAACTAATTGATCCCAAGTTGGCATCAATCCAGTTCAGTATGTCATCAACGAATGAAGAACTATTGAAAAAAATTGAGCCCGGAGCTCCATCAGCTAAACGTAGGCTGAAAGCTCTTCAGAAATTATCTGAAAATGGCTTTTGGACCACTGTAAGAATAAATCCACTGTTTCCAATTAGACCAGATGGCTATTTCACTGATCCAAATTTTAAATGGGAAGGCGAAGTTCCTCAGTTCGATTTCACATCATTTGAAATGATTGATGAAATTGCAGATCACAAAGTACCTGCTGTTCTTGCTGGCTTTGGTCGATTCAGTAAGATTTCGATGAATGCTACTGAACGGGCAATTGGCTTTAATCTTCGTCAGTTTTTTAATCATGGAAACCGAGGCGACACTTCTTGGAGAGATTATAAGTTTTCTGACAAAGAGATTCGATACTATTATGAACAATTAAAGCAACGATGCAGTAAAAGAAATATACAGTTCACTACTTGCTACATTGGGAACGGTGAGGGACATTTTTGGAAAGATCAAGATTTGTGGTCCAATAAAAAAGACTGTTGTAATATTAAAAATCGAGTGCCAACCTTCACAGTTGATAGTCGATCAATACCATTTGAAAAACGCTTGCAGTTCACTAACCACAAAAATTCAGTTCCATCATCAGATAGATTACACGATACCTTAGGAGAAAGTTCGGGCGTGAGCCTTTTAAAAACGACAGATAGTGATGCAATAATATAGTATGAAAACATTCACTGGTTTGAATATTCAATATCCAATTTCTCAACTAATCCTTGAAGGCAAAAAGATCATTGAGACAAGGACATATCCTCTTCCTCAGAAATATTTGGGGAAGGAATTAGTCATCATTGAAACGCCAGGTAAAGACGGAGACTTTGAGTCGAGAATAGTCGGTATAATAAAGTTTGATGAATGCTTTAAATATCGAAATAAAGAGGAATTTTATGGCGACAAGACTAAACACTTTGTGCTGCCAGATTCCCCTTGGAGATGGTCGGATCGTAAACCAAAATGGGGGTGGAAAATTTCGTATTTACGAGTTTTTAAACACCCCAAGATTGCTCCAAAGAAAAAAGGAATTGTATATACCAAGGACATTAAAATCTAAGATGCATTTTCGAATTCATCTGCATCAGCACTTTCATCCTTTAAACTATTGTCAGCCAATTCCTGATCAACAAATTTGGACAACCATAGCTGATCTTTCGCAGACAGGCCATACAGTTTACCAACACACTTATCAATCACAGCTTTAAAAGCTGGCGTTTCCCCATGCGTTGACATCTGCTTTCCTACTGAAGCTAATACTTCACAAATTTCCTTGTTGCTCATTTTTTCGATCGAATCGATTTGCTTGTCAGTAATTTTTTTTGAGTCGTCGCAAGATAAATTTTCCAATATTGACTTCGACAAGGGAAGCTTTGTTAAAGCCTCCTCATAGTATTCGTACCGATAGTCGATCTTTTTTGCATTATACTTGATCGCAAATTCGGCTAGCGAAGAATTGAGTAGAGACACAAGCATATATGGATTTGCACCTTTCGCGATACCAATTCCATAAACGTCGGCACTAAAAATGGCTCCCGTTGAATCTACTGCAAAATTGTTTCTAAAAGACTTGTACGGAGTAACAATTTTGTATTTAAAGTTGAACAATTCTGGATTCTGGACACGGCTATACTCATACCATTCATATTTTGCTCTACCTTTTTTGAAATCACCTCTACTGAGCAATTCAGACTTTCTTCTTTCAAGTAGCTTAAGACCCTTTTTGTCAGTCGAGTCAAATCTATGAGGCGTAACCCAGTATTTACCAGAAGGTGACAGTTTAAATCGGCGGATTCCACCATTTTTAATTAAAGGAAGAAATTCAGTTTTATTAAGATCTTTCGTATCTTCTTTAGACATCGTGAACGCATCATCTTTGCCAGTAACCATACCCTGACCAATAATAAAACCATGATCTCGTAAACTTCCTAAGGTCAAATTGTCCTTTGAAATTTTCGAAAAAATTGCCGAATATGCTTGAGGCTTTATATCCCATTTTTCAGCTAAAAAAGTAGCTGTTGGAATATTGTACGCTTCAATACCTTCTTCTCTTAAATAGCCTTCATTCTGATTTTCAACTTTTGAAAGGAGTTGATCAATATAGACCGTAAGTGTATCACTGTTTCTTTCCCAGTTGCGACACATGACTCGAGCGACAAGCGTCTTATCATTTTTTTCATCTTTGGATTTGGTAAAACAAATAATTGCGGTTTTTGCTCCGACTCCCTTTTGAACCACATGCGCTTTGCCTTGCTTGTCAAAAATACGTACATTAAATGGATCTACATTTTGAAAATCAACTACTCTAAACGGAGTAATTTGAGTGCCAAGAAACTTTCGCAATTTTGAGGCGTGGGTTGCTTCAAGATAGTACCGAGATGTAATAAAGCCTAAATTTCCATTCTTCTTCAAAAGTTTTTGTCCCAGATTCAGAAAGTGATAGTAAATATCATTGCTACTAGTAAAAATTTCTGGATCATTTTTTTCGGCTAATTTTCTTACGTCCTCGCTACAATCATCAAGTGCAACATATGGTGGGTTACCTACTATTAGATCGAAGCCATCATTTTTAAATATTTGTGGAAAGTTCTTTTCCCACTTCGATTTCCCATCGAGACTGTTAAAACAATGAATTTGGTCGTCAAGAGACTCTAGAGAGCTATTTGAGCTTGCGCTTTCCATCCACAAACTCATTTTCGCTAGTTTTACAGCTCTAGGATTGATATCAACTCCATAAATACAGTTATGCAGAATAAGTTGCTTTGCCTCGCCAATAGTAATTGTAACGTCATCGTTAATTTCAGAGTCCAACTTTTCTAGATAAACTCTGGCAAGATAATTAACTGCTGCGCTTAAGAAGTGTCCCGATCCCATAGCTGGATCACAAATTCGCAGACTTAAAATATCTTTTGCTTTTTTATTTTTAACCACTGGAACGATGGTTTGTGCAAGTATGAACTTAACCACATTGTCAGGAGTATAGTAGCTGCCAGTAGCTTTTCGATCTTCATTGTCGGGAGTAAAGTATAACTCTCTTTTTTTAACCTTAGGTACATCAAGACGCTTTATCTTATCGCTTTTCAAATTAGCGGCCGACCATTGCTTTTTAATGAAGGCCATGTCTTCTTTTGCTTGATCAATTTTAAACTCTAGAAAACTTTCATAGATTGAACCTAATTGTCTTGGCGCAAAGAAGTTATACGGAATTTGCTGAAATTTTCTTCCAGAGATATCTGATTCGCAGTATCCAAGTTCAAATAAAATATTCACCATTTCGGAGTTTGAAAGCTTATGACGGCTTACAAATGCCCACTCCTCTTTTGAGAAAATGCTTTCCTTAAACCCCTTAATTTCAAATCCCTCGCTGGAAAACTTAGTACCGTCTTGTACAATTTTTGTAAGTTTCAACAGACGATCATAGAGTTCAGTTCCGTCCGGGCTATACGAAAAATCTTTCGAGAACATTCTTTTCAAAGTTGGAATATTTAGATTATCTTCCTCTTTTTCCGGATTAAAGTGCTCTAGTTTTCCAATCGTATTTGATAGTGATATTTTGCGGTATTCTGGAGATTGCTTTAAAGGTAAAATATTTCTTGATTCGCAATGTCTTATAAAAAGAATATTGAACAAATGACTCTCTGCTACATTTCTAATTGTAGGGAGATCAACAGTAGTCTTATTTTGATTTGATGCCCGCAAGTAGCCGTTGCATGCAAAAGCCATTGCTTTTACAAATCTTTCTCTTAGGTCTTCTTCAATTCTGGTAACATACTTTTTACTGTATTCTAGTAGCTCGTCAACGAATCTCTGTTCACCATTTACTGAACATACAGAGGATTTAGAAAAAAGATGAAAAAAGTATTTTGCATTTTCAATAAAAATTTCATAGTCACGATTGGACTTATCTAGCTCGCTAGCATTAACGTGTTTAAGTAGATGACCTAAATTGAATTGAAAATTTCTCTTATATGTATCATTCGAAAGCTCTCTACTGAAAAGTCTCCATGTTTTACCATCAGTTAGAATCCCATAGTGTTGAGAAAGGATATCCATATATTTTAGGCACTGTTCATCAAAGCCTAACGATCTTGCAGAATCTGCCTGAGTCTTTTTGTCTGATCTATTTATATCTTCCTGACTATTCACGCGTAAATCGTCAATTCGTCCCCAATACTTTGCTTCGATAGCTAAGATTACAGAGCTTCTTGCCTCATCGACTTTTTCTTCACCTTTTTTTCGCTCAATATATTTTAATTCTTTAGGATCGTTAACAATAATTAAGTCAGGCTTATATGTCTTACTTTCGCCATCTTCTTTAATCGTGAATGGCTCATCTTCAGCCCATGGCTCTTGAGTTGCTGTACCAGTGTAACCAAGCATTTTGAGTACTGGTTTAATGAATCTATTAATAGTGTTTCGCTCACTCCAGGATTCAAAATCAGTATCTTTCAACTCTTCGCAAAGATTTCGAAATTGATTGCAAAATTCAAAAAATGGACCCGCCTCATCAGTTTCCCATAATTCTTTGTATTTAACAGGCACATCATTCAGTAAATATACCTCATTAAATAGAGAACTCTGCCAAAACGGATTGTGATTATTAGAGGCAATCAACTCTAGTTGAATTTTGTCATCTTGTTCATTTTTCTGAATCTTTTTTACTGACTGAGCCATTAGAATCAAATTTCCTTAACTTTTGAAATTTGAGAGAAGGTGACGTCATCAACCAGCTGATACTTAACTTTAGATTTGTCCTTCAACGATTTAAATTGGTCTTTTGAATCTATTGCAGAATAATGAACGTAAATATTTTGTCCGTCTTCAGACTTAATCATTCCTTCGCCAGATTTTTCATCGAACCAGTGAACAGTTCCAAGTCTCCATTCACTAGTTGGCTTCTTCCTTGATGCCGACATAAGTTCCTCGCAGTTCTTTTACTTACTAGTAAAATGATAGCAATTGTAAAAACTGCTGATAACAAAGTTCACTTTATACTGAGTAATTCTGTAGGTCTGTCGCGGGGAAAAAATTGCCTCGTCTAGCTTGTCTAGTCCTGTTAAAGAAATACAAAAAATCGAAAAAGTGCCTTGTTGATACCGCAGATTTTCATCCCATGAATTGTGGCGCATCTATACGAAGGCCCTGCAAAATCGGAAAGCAGCGAGTCAATTAAACTCTATTTACTCCACTAAAACACAAGTAATATTCGAATAAAGCACTTATAAATTCCATAGTTAGGCCCGTGAGACTCAAGTCTCATTAACTTTTTGATAAATCAGCGTAAAATCATACAGTTGACAATACTTAAGTCTCGTTAGTATTCAAGCGAATGCCCGATTAAAGGGCACGAGGAGCTTATGAAAAACATTACCGGGACATGGGAACTACAAAGCTTTGAAATTGAAGATCTACAAGGAAATCGCCGTTCATGGGGAAACGGAACTCAAGGACTTTTGCTTTATACAAACTCTGGCCACATGAGCGTCAGTATTAACAAGAATGTTGAAAAGAAATCCGATAACGACACTCAGAATATTTTTGATTCGATTTTGTTCTATTCAGGCTCCTACTCTGTTGAAGGCAACATCATAAAGCATCAGGTTACACAAGCTTCAAGCCCTGCACGCATCGGGAAAGAAATGATTCGATATGCAGAACTTAACGAAGACGTTTTAACTTTAGAGTCACCAAAGGAATCTTTTGGGAAGGCGATTTTAAAATGGAAAAGAATCGTTTAATTAAAATTTATACTCTTTTTAGTCTTCTGATCTTTGGCTTCCCAGCCTTGGCCATCACGTCTGTTAAAATTACTTTCATGGAAGCTCTTGCTCCGAAAGACACAACATCCTCTGAGCGTTTTCAAAAAGAATATGAATACGCCATTCAAACTGCTAAAGACCTTACTAAAAAGAAACTTGCCGATTGTGGTTATGAAATTAGTGATGAAAAAACATTCTACGATGCAAGCGATACCCTGCAAGCATTAGAAAAAGCAAAAGCTGCGCAATCAGGTGGCGCATGGCTGATTGTTGGGCCAAGACGTAGCAATCACTATCTGCTTACAGTTAAGGGTGCCGACATTACTCCTACCGTAAGCGTAATGGCTTCTGCAAAAGAAGTTTATGATTTGGATGCGCTTCATTTAACGCTGGCACAATCAAATGCTGCTATGGCGGAAGTCCTTTCCAGTGAGGTAAAAGCGATCTTTAAAAATAAAAAAATAACGTATCTGTCTGTGGTTAGCGAAGATTGCGTGACCTGTGTCGATTTTGCGGAAAGCTTTGATAAAACTGCTGCTAAATTAAAGTTTAAAAAATTGTCTGAAACTAAAATCACTGGTGAGCAGCCAGATATTTCTGTTTTGAAAGTCTTTATTAAGAAAAATAAGCCTGATGTCGTACTACTGCCAAACTATTCAAAAGTTTCATCCTACCTAATTGGCAAAATCGCTCCGTGGAGCCCGAAAACATTTTTTGTTGGCGGCGATGGATGGGGTGATAGTAAGTACGGCTTTGTTCACCATTCACCGCAACTAGAAGGTGCAAATGGTATGACAGTTAAAGGATTCCCACCAGCAGACAAGGGACTTGCATATTTTGACCTAGGTAAAGAGATTTTGAAAAACCCATCTGCTGCTTCAGCCTTTCCCGCAAGTGGTTCTGCGCAAGCATTGCTTAAGGTCATCGAGTCCACAGTAAACTTACTTTGTGAAAACAAACCAAAAGATAAAACAGAGTTCACCCAGGCATTTCGACAGCACGGACGCAGCCATTTTGTAAACCCTTGGGGCGTAAGTGTATTTCGTCTATCTGATGGCGAAGTGATTTTTGATAAAACAGTAAGGTAGATAATGATTAAAGCAAAGCGACTACAACAATTTGTCTTATCATCTTGGCTGATCTCAGGATTGATGGCTGTTGTTGCCAGTCTATTGCTATTCTCTATTTTTGGTTACTACAGCTACAATCAAAGCTCGCACATCTCGCAAAAAGAACTAAACGAAAAAACTCAAACTGCTGCTAGACGAATTTCTGGTGAATTGTTAATTGGTCCACGCGGATCACCGGATGCTGTAGCTCTACAACTTCAAAAGGAGTTTAATCTTTCAGAGCTTCACTTTGGATCATTCGATGATATTCAAAGTATCAAACGCGGCAGCGACTTCTTATATTCAGAAGTCAAAATGCCTTTTTTAGAAACCAAATATGCTGTTCTTGCATCGGTGCCGAAATCTAGTATCTGGAATCATTTTAATATCGTGAATTTACTTATATGCTGTGGCCTTATCGGACTTATTGTTGGTTCTGGACTATTCTTCCAAACAAAACACTTTAATAAACATCTCATTAAACCAATCGAATCATTAGTTGAAATATCTACTGGCGATAAAATCGCCTGTGAACATTGGCCTTTGGAGCTTCAAGAAATATCTCAAAAACTAAACTCATCTTTCCAACAACGTGAACAAGCTGTTTATAGTCAAATGGCTCGTGGAGTGATTCACGATATCAAAACTATTTTGCAATCATTGCAAGTTGCTGCCGATCTTGCCAACGAATCTCCAAGCGAAGCTCGGCTTCAAAATTTACTAAAGGTCAGTAAGACCAAACTTCCTTCACTACTTTCAATTATTGATACTACCCTTGATGGCAGTCGGGAGGTTTCAGTAAGCCCTCAGACATCAAATCTGATTGAAACCATAAATAGATCAATTGAAACGAGCAAAACACTTCTTGTCGCTCAGAATATTTCCTTCAGAACTGAGAGGCTTCCTGATTTATTCATGCTGGCTCATGATTCGGTTCAGCTAGAAAGAGTATTTACAAATCTTCTTAAAAATGCGTTTGAGGCAGTTGACGCTAAAAATTCGGCGGATAAATCAGTTCGACTTGCATTTAATCTGAACGACAAAGATTTCATAGGTATCACGATTGAAGATTCCGGCATCGGTCTTCCTAAAAATCCTGACTCTGTATTCAGACTCCTCAAGAGCACCAAGGCTCATGGTTCCGGTCTGGGCTTGCTAGTGTCTCGTAAAATTGTAGATGCTCACGGTGGACATCTTATTGCGGCCCACTCACATGATTTAAAAGGCGCTAAGTTTGAAGTGAAAATCCCACGCAAGGAGACAACTCTATGATTTTAGATAGAACTCCCAAGATATTAGCGCTTGATGACGATGCCACTTGGCTTGAGCAAATTCCTCTGATCTTTGAAGATCATGGATATGATGTACAGACATATGCTAACATCGACCAAGGGTTGATTGCGATTGAGAACAATTTCTACGATGTCGTCCTGCTGGATTTAAACTTTGTCGGAGATCGACGTACTGGATTGGATGTTTTTCGTAGAATTTCATCAAAAGATTCTGAAGTTGATGTCATCGTTATTAGTGGTGAAACTGATCCGAAACGACTTATAGAAATTGTAAACGCGGGGATTACACATTTTATTCCGAAACCTGCTAGTGTTAATGAAATTCGTGAATCCGTTACCACAGCTATTAAGCGCAAACAATTGCGACGAGATTCAATTTTACTGACAACAAAGACAAATACTTTGCTTGTAGGCACTTCCCCACTAACAATCAAATTGAAATCCGATATTCTTCAGGCTGCAAAAGTTGGCGTTAAAGATATTCTTATCCTCGGAGAAAGCGGAACTGGTAAAGAGGCTGTAGCGAAATCTATTGCAGAGCTTGCAGATCCATCTAAAAGATTTTATCCAGTGAATTGTGCATCAATTAACGATGGACTGGCAGAATCAGAACTATTCGGTCATGTTAAGGGTGCATTTACGGGTGCTGACCGAGATCGTATGGGAGCTTTTGAGACTGCACAGGGTGGATTTGTTTTCTTGGACGAAATTGGTGATATGCCTTTACATCAACAAGCAAAGCTTCTTCGCGTCCTACAAGAACGAAAAGTTCAGCGTGTAGGGTCAAGTGATGAAAAAGCCGTAAGCTTTAAAAGTATTTCCGCTACAAATGTAAATCTTGAAAACGCCATCACTAACAAGCGATTCCGCGAAGACTTATTTTATCGTATTGCAAAGTTTACGATAAACATTCCTGCCTTACGTGACAGAATGGATGACATCCCTGACCTTGTGACGTTCTTCCTGACATCGAAATATAAAAATCAAGTAACCATTACCCCTCAGGCTATTCAGTTGCTATTTACATATCATTGGCCGGGTAACGTTCGTCAGCTTGAGGCTGTTATCGACATTATGGTTATTCGCTGTGAAAACAAAATCATTCGCGAAAAAGATGTTTGCCAGGCTATTCCTGATCTTTCGCGATTATTTACTCCTAAACAGGCCGTAACGCTTTTAGGTAAGCATGGTCACTCCGCTATCTCACAGGAACGTAAACGCTTTCAGAAAGCTATTACAGACGCTTCGGGCGATAGAACAGAAGCTGCAAAGCTATTGAATATGTCCCGAGCTACCTTTTTCAGAAGAGCGAAAGAGCTAGGACTGGTGGCTGATCGTAGAAAGGTCACACGAGCGGAGGATATTTCTATATGAAAACAGAACGCTCAGCAATGATCGAGTTAGCGCACAAAGTTTCAATGGAACAGCTAGGCAAACTAAACCCCAAATCCAGCCATCTCTTACGTCTCGTGCGCAATATCGACTTATTACTCAATGATGCCAAAATTCTTGAGGCAAACGGTGGCACAAGTGAAAGAGTCCTATTTTTACACCTGACTGCATTTGAGCAACTTCGTGTTTTAATCGCTCGATTTGACGATTTAGAAAAATTGCCATTTAACCATAAAGAAAAGCTCGCTCCACTAGAAACTCATATCGCAAAAATTAAAGAAATATTAGACATAAAGGACGGAAGCATTATCGACTTGCGAAACTCTTGTCTTTATGAAGATGAACACTTCGAAACAAAGCATAAACTAGCTAAATACATCACTCATGTGACTGAATTCATTCCCGAGTTAAGTACCCTTTGCACTGAGCTTCTATTGTATTTAGAAAACCGATGGAATAACTCTTTTAAAGCATATGTGGATTTGGGTTGTGATAAAAATGCGTATGAGCGCAGCTATACAGAGTCTAAGAAGAAATAATCCATTTTTTTAAAATTTCACGATTCGCTTTAGACAAGCTTGGGAAGGTATATAACCCTTTTTGTTCCCAATCCAATGAGGTTTTGATATTTACCATCTCAAGCAAATCATCATGCGGATAAAGATACCATGTATCAGCATCGCGAAAACAAATATGCAAATCTTTAGACAAATACTTTTTAGCAAAGGACATTCGACCTTTGAGCTGAATTTTTAAGGTATCGCCATCTTTATGAACAGCCAAAAAGTCAGCACCATTCCAGTCGTCTGATAAAGGAATAGTAATAAATCCGTAGTCAGCTAAAACGGCAGAAATTTTTTGATAATTGTATTTTTCTTTCTGCTTATCATTCAGGTCCTCGTACTTAATTCGCTCATATTTCATTTTCAGATTCCTCCGATAAAATTTTATCTAAAATCGCAATTGTTGTCATTTCGACTGAGTATTCTTTAAGACTTCAGTCTCAGTAGCGCGTAACAACATGAGACTACGCTTGATACTCCTGATACTCAGTCTCATACATGAGACTCCACTCACTCCCTAAAACACATCTGAAATTCATCACTTAGCATTTTTCGACCAAGAATCGAATCTTTGGCACAACTTTGCTTTCTATTACCTTTCGAGACGCAAGAGTCTCAGGAAGGAGAAACAAAAATGTACGCCATGGAAATGCACGAACTTGACGACGATGAAAAATATCTTCTCGAAGAAAAGAAAAATAGAATTATCGGCATCGGAGGCTTTCACCAATGCCCGCACTGTGAAGTTATGACCAAGTTTGATTCACACGATCCCTACTGCAAGGAATGCGGTTGGTGTATGGACGACGATCCGCTTTGGAATGACGAACAATGTGCAAGCTAAGGTTTAGGATCAAGTCTTTTACACGCCTAATTGCCGAACAGCTAACAACAACAAAATTATATCAGGTTCAAGATGGAACAAAAACAGAATGGGTCACTTCTGAAGAGTGGTTCAAAAGACAAAAACACAATGACATTAACAAAACTTTCAATGGAGAAAATCATGGAAACAATCAACAACAAATCAAACGAATTTTATCGCTTTCAAATCAGTCTTGCAGCAAACAATCAGAATCATAAGCCTAAAACTGTCGGCGTCGCCTATCTACGCAATGGAGAAGGTACATACACTGTAAGGCTTTGGATGTTCTCTGAGCGTTTCTACATGGTTCAGACAAAAGCTGATCCACTTCGTTACTTGCTAATGAGTCGCGAACCAAGTCGTAATCCGAACGCTCAAAACAAATTCCGTTGGAGAATTATCGGCAATGGCAGACTTGATACTCAAAAAGGCGCTATAGAAATCTATTTCGATCTATTGAATAAACCAGTTCTAATGAGCATCTATCCAGAAAGTTACGTCGATAAACACGCAACAGCTGACCTAGCCACAGTTTAACCGATTCAGCTAATACAAACATTTTTTACGAAGGAGAATTGTTCATGCTTAAGAACAACGGAATTGCTTTATCTTTTTTAGGAGTAGCCGCGATCACAATGTTGCTGATGCCAGAATTGGCTCATGCAAGCCTTGAGTCGTCACTAATGAACGTGAAGATGAAATTAACAGGAGTCATTTTACCGCTACTGTCTGTCATCGGTATCTGTATCGCTGCGATTTCATTTTTCACCGGAAACCCAAATGCCAAGCAGCACATCGTCTATGCGATCTTGGGTTGTGCATTTGGCTTTGGCGCTCAAGCCATTGTGGATTTCATTTCGCAAACAGTGAGGTAATCCGATGAGCGATCAAAATGAGCCTTTAATAACTAAAGTCCCAAGAGCCTTAGAAATGAAAAGTAAGCTTTTCGGATACGAGCTTCCTGATCTATTGGTGATCTTTGCGAATCTTGCAGTCACGAACTTAATTTTTGGAAGCACAAGTTTTCGCTATCCACTGGTTTGGGGAACAACCTTGGGATTAGCTGCTTTCTTATTTTTTGCAAAAAAAGGAAAGCCTGATGGTTATTTGCAGCACTTAGGCGAATTCTGGGCCAGCCCCACAACACGCTTTGCCGGTCTTCGCGATATCAAATACAAACGATTTCACCGAAAGGATTTTGTAAATGAAAAACCGTAATCAAAATTCTTCATTAGCAGAACAAATGCCGTACTGGGAGTTTTTTGAAAATCCTAAGGCCCACGTTGTGTTGTCGGATGGCTCTTTGGTGACTGGACTAAAAGTCGCACTAACAGATACCGAGTGCTTTGATACTGACAGTATCAATCAGTTCACGCTTGGATTACGTTCAGCTTTAAATTCAGTTTCAGAAGGCATTACATTGCAATTTTATCTTCATGTGGATTCTGAATTTTCAGATGTCATTGATCGCCACAAAGCTGGCGAATCACCGGCGGCACATGAGCTTGTAAAAACGATTGCAAAAAATCGTTATCAAGTTTTGGAAACAGCACAAGCTAACGGAGAACTTTACAGACCCCACTTATATCTTTTTGTTCGATCATCAATGATTGAATCAAAAAAACTATCGCCATTTAAGAAAAAACAAGATTTCGATGAAAATGCACATAAGTCAGTTTCAGATAGTCTTGAAGTTATATTTCAAAATGCTGACGTCGTAGCGTCAAGCTTATCTGCTCTCGGTATCGAATCAACTCCCATTGATGTCACCGAGATGCAAAAGCTTATCTACGTCTATTTAAATCCAAAGAGGTCACAAACAGAACCTTTACCAAAAATCACGGTTCCACAAGATGTGGAACAAGATCAGGAATTACTCAAGGAAAATCCGTGGATGGCGAATCAGTCACCACGCGAGCAGCTTGTTTTTGGCGATTTGATTTTAGACTATGAACAATTTATTTTGGATCGGTACTACCACAAGGTTATTACCCTTAAGACTCTGCCTGAAGTGACCTATGCAGGACAACTGGCTAACTTCTTACGGATGCCTTTTCATTACGATTTGCGCTTAAGTGTTGAAATTCCATCTCAAGCTTCGGAAATGGCAAAGCTTCAACAAAAAAGAAAGATGGCGCACTCGCTGGCCCAAAACAATTCAAATCGTGCGAGTGATTTGGAAAGCGAAACTAAGCTTTCTGCTACTGAAGAACTTATTCGTGAACTCTTGAATTCTGGTCAGCGTATTTACGCAAGCCAGCTTACGATTGTTCTTAAAGAAGTAGCTACGCCAGAAGGACTTAAAGCGCTGAATCGCCAAACACGCGAAGTCTTGTCACGTTTTCGGGCGTTACAAGGTGCCGAAGGCTTAGAGGAAACCGTTGGTTCTTGGAAAATATTTAAAAATGATCTGGTCGCAGCGCCATTACATCTAGAACGCGCAAGAAAAATGAAAACGAATAATCTTGCAGACTTTCTACCTATGTATGGCCCACGCGAAGGAGACTTTGACCCCGCAGTGATTTTTAGAAATCGTTTAAATGGTCTTGTTGGCTACAACCCATTTGATCCGAACCTTCCTAATTACAACGCGTTGGTAACGGGCTCTTCGGGCGCAGGAAAATCATTTTTGAACAACTGTATTCTGCTTCAAGAACTTAACCGTGATCTGCGCGTTTTTATTATCGACATCGGCGGTAGTTACAAAAAATTAACAGAAGCTCTTGGTGGTCAGTATTTAGATATTAACCTTAATGATAAATACTGCATAAATCCATTTCATTTGGATGATCCACACGTTGAGCCAAGCGACCAGAAAGTAAAGTCACTCCTCGCTGTCGTGGAATCAATGGTTGTTGAAAATGATAACGAAAGATTAGCTAAACTTGACCGTGTTCTTTTGGAAAGAGCCATTATCGAATTGTATGCAAAATTTCGAGCAAAAGGTCTGTGCCCAACATTATCAGACCTAGCAAAGCATCTGTCGTCTTTTGAAGAACAAAGCATGAGAGATATTTCAAAAATGCTTTATTCGTGGACTGGTGATCGTCCTTACGGAAAACTTTTGGACGGACAAGGATCATTAAATGCAAGTGCGATGATCTGCGCATTTGATTTAAAAGGTCTATCATCGTATCCAGACCTTCAAAGCGTGATGCTCTTGATTCTGAATGATTTTATTCTGACTCAAGTCGAAAAGGATAAGGATCATCAGAAGCGAATCCTTATTGATGAGGCATGGTCACTTCTTAGAACACCATCGGCAGCAGCCTTCATGGAATACTGCGTGCGTACACTTCGTAAAAGTCGAAGCGGTATCACGTTCATTACCCAAGGGGTTGAAGAAATTGTAACAAGCCCTATTGGGCCAGCTATCCTAAATAATACAGCAACAAAGTTTATCATGCTTCAACGCGGAGACTCCGAAGTTTTGAAAAATACTTTGAAGCTAAACTCTGAAGAGTTATCGCTGATCTTTTCGTTGCAACAAAAGAAAGGTGAATTTTCAGAAGGGTTTATGATCGAGGGCCTTGCAAAACAAGTTATTCGTGTTTTTCCAAGCCCTATCGAATATTGGCTTTCAACCAGTGATGCCTTTGATAATAAGTATCTGGAAACTTTGATGCAACAAGGTCTATCACTTCAAGAAAGCATTATTCACGCGTCTGCAGAATATCCCAACGGAGTTCAAGCAGGAAAATCAGAGGTCGTAGCATGAAGAAAAAACTAATGACGTTTATTCTTTGTGACCGTATCCCATCGACTAGAGACGTTATAGATTCCAAAATTGTTTTAACTTGTTAACATCATTTTATATTCAGTTGCAAATTCATTTGGTGTTTTCATCTTCAAAGACCTGTGTGGTCTGTTAA
>Ga0255169_1000398_pt1 | contig 17619 bp, 16 predicted proteins | sample Atl_Miss_RepC_8d_FD_183179 | JGI IMG/M metagenome (GOLD analysis project Ga0255169, IMG submission 183179) | Freshwater microbial communities from Altamaha River, Georgia, United States - Atl_Miss_RepC_8d | ecosystem: Environmental > Aquatic > Freshwater > River | place: USA: Georgia | collected...
TCGCCCTCGTGGCAGGGCAAGGCGCAAGCCCTTTGTGCAAAGAACCTCGCGCAAATGCTGATAAAGCGCACTTACACCGTCATCATTAAAACGTGATGCCTGGGTTCCGAAAACAGGCATGTGTTCAGGGCTTCGGTCAAAAGCTTCGCGGTTGCGCTGCAATTGTTTGGCGACATCGCGCAAAGCATCGGCAGCACCCTTGCGATCAAATTTGTTGATCGCTACAACATCAGCAAAATCGAGCATATCGATTTTCTCAAGCTGAGATGCAGCGCCAAATTCGGGCGTCATCACATAAAGCGATAAGTCAACATGCGGCACGATCGCTGCATCACCCTGACCGATCCCCGAGGTTTCAACCAGGATCAGATCAAAGCCAGCGACCCGGCACGCAGCAATCGCATCAGGCAGGGCCGCGCTAATTTCACTGCCTGCATCGCGGGTTGCCAGCGAGCGCATAAAGATGTTGGGATGGTGTATCGCATTCATGCGAATTCGATCGCCCAGCAAGGCACCGCCCGATTTTCGCCGGGTTGGATCGACCGAGAGCACAGCGATTCGTAATTGATCGTCTTGATCGAGCCTAAATCGACGCACCAATTCATCGGTAAGCGAACTCTTACCTGCACCGCCCGTGCCGGTAATGCCAAGCACAGGCGTAGTCACTGCCTTGGCTGCCGCAAGCCCACGCAAAGCCTGCATCGCTTCATGGTCCCAGTGCCCAACTTCGATCGCCGTCAGGGTTTGGGCAAGTGCACGCAAAGCCTTGGCGCGATCGCTTTGTAAGAGCGCCTCATGGGATTGGGGAGCGATCGCAGCAAGATCGCAGCAAGCACGGCGCATCATGTCTTGAATCATCCCGACAAGGCCAAGCTTTTGGCCATCTTCAGGCGAGTAAATCCGCTCAACACCCCATTGGTGCAGCTGTCTGATTTCCTCAGCAACAATAACCCCACCACCGCCACCGAAAACCTTGATGTGGGCAGCACCTGCCTCACGCAAGCGATCGGCCATGTACTTGAAGTACTCCATATGGCCGCCCTGATACGAACTCACCGCAATACCGTGCACATCCTCTTGCAAGGCGCAGTCGACGATCTCGCCCACGGAGCGGTTGTGACCCAAATGAATCACCTCGCAGCCCTGTGCTTGCAAAATCCTTCGCATGATGTTGATGGAGGCGTCATGCCCATCAAAAAGCGATGCCGCGGTGACAAAACGAAGCGGCGCCTTGCCGGTTGGCTTCTTCAAGGCTGCAGCCTCAAGGCTTGCAGCGTGCATCGGGTGTGAGAGATCGGTCATCAACTTTCTCCGAATGAGCGAGGCCTTGCGTCGGCGAAGCGCGAATCACGCATCCGTTAAGCGAAAGCCGTCAAAATCATGCAAAACTCAGAAACCATACCAGAGAAGGAAACCCGACAAAGCGCCTAAAGTGCGCAAGTATCAGGCAAGCTTAAAGTTCCCCTAAGTCATTATCTCAGTAAGATCGATGCCATTCCCTTCACCCGATCAATGCCCTACGCTTTCAGGCTTTAGCGCCGATTACTGGCAGTCCTTAAAGCCCTTGCATGCAGGCCAAGGCGCGCCCTGGGGGGCCGTTCACCAGGGCCTCGCCCTACTTGTACTTGCCAGACCCGAGCAACACAACCGCCTTGATCCGGCCGATGTTGATGCCATGCGGGCTTTTTGGGACTCGTTGCACGAAGCGAGCGTCCTGGTCATCACCGCCATGGGTGCTACAACCTTCAGCAGTGGCTACACCATCGAGGCCATTGTGCAAGACCTCGATGATCGTTTTGAACATATGCTCGATAGCCTCGAATCGCTACCCCTGCTCACGATTGCAGCACTTAATGGCAGCGTTTACGGGGGCGGCACCGACCTGGCACTTTGTTGTGACCTAAGGTTGGGGCTTTGCCAAAGCCGCATGTTCATGCCTGCGGCTCGATTCGGTTTGCACTACTACCCCGGTGGCTTGCGTCGCTATGTGCACCGACTCGGATTGAGTGCAGCATCGATGCTCATGCTCACCGCACAAAGCATTGACGACGAGCACATGCTACGCATTGGTTTTCTTCACGAACGCCATGAATCGATCAAGGCGCTAAGCGATCGACTAGCCGATTTGGTCAGGTCCCAGCTTGCTAATGATGCAGCGGTGGTTGCCGCCATGAAACGTGATCTTGCAGCGCTTGCGCTCAACCGCTTCAACCCGGACGCGGCCCGCCAATCCTTTGTCGCAAGCGTTCGATCAAGCTCGCTTCGACAACGGCTTGAGGCCGCTCGTCAGGCTCGGGCAAAACGATAAATCGCCTGGGTGGCTCGCAAGGGTGCCAACCAGTTGACCGCTTTACCATTGGCAAGAAAAGCGCGCTGTAAGACCACCAGACCCAGTTTGGCGAGCAATTGCTCAAAATCAGCCGGGGTTGATAAATGCAAATTCGGTGTGTCGTACCACTGATAAGGCATTTCGCGAGAGACCGGCATACGTCCTTGCAAGATGGACACCGCATGGTACCAATGGCCAAAGTTCGGGAAAGAAACAATGCCTTGTGCCCCCACGCTCGACATCTCAGCGAGCACTTGTTCGGTTTGATGGGTGGCCTGGATGGCCATCGATAAGACCACCACATCAAAGCGACCCTGCCCAAACATTGATAAACCCTTTTCGATGTTGGCCTGGATCACATTCACGCCTCGCCTGACGCAGGCCAAAAGCGCTTGATCGTCGATCTCAACGCCGTAGCCGCGAACGGCTCGCTCGCGTTGCAAGACATCGAGCAACAAACCATCACCACAACCCAAATCAAGCACACGAGCGCCAGGCTTGATCCACTCGGCGATCAAGGCAAGATCGGGGCGAAGCGGTTGCTTGCTCATGCGCTTAAGCCCAGATTAATCGCGATCTGATCGGCGTATGCCCGAACAAGTTGATGGTATTGCGGGTTATCGAGCAAGAATGCATCGTGGCCATGGGGCGCATCGATTTCAGCGTAAGTAACCTCTAAATCACAAGCCAGTAGGGCTTGAACGATTTCACGGCTTCGCGCCGGGGAAAAGCGCCAATCGGTGGTAAAGGATGCAACGAAAAAGCGACAGCTCGCCTGCGCCATGGTTTTACTCAAATCGCCAGCAAATGCGCGTGCGGGATCGAAATAATCAAGCGCTCGGGTGATAATCAAATAAGTGTTGGCATCGAAATAGCCTGCAAACTTCTCGCCCTGATAGCGCAAATAAGATTCGATTTCAAATTCGATATCGAATGTATACCGATAAGCCTCATCCGGATCGCGATCGCGCAAAAGGCGGCCAAAGCGCTCTGCCATCACATCGTCGGACAAGTAAGTGATGTGGCCAATCATGCGCGCCACCTGCAATCCGCGCCTTGGCACCACCGCAGCGTCGTAAAAACGCCCGCCGTGAAACTCCGGATCGGTGATGATCGCACGCCTTGCGACTTCATTAAACGCGATGTTTTGCGCAGACAGCTTCGCTGTGGAGGCAATACAAATGCAATGCGCCAGGCGCTTGGGATAGAGCAGGCTCCATGCAAGCGCTTGCATACCGCCAAGACTACCCCCCATCACCGCAGCAAAACACGCTATGCCAAGCCTGTCGGCAAGCCTTGCTTGGGCGTGTACCCAATCCTCGACCGTGAGCACCGGAAAGTCGGGGCCCCATGCCTTGGCTGTGGCCGGATTGATCGACATTGGTCCGGTCGAACCAAAACAGCTCCCAAGGTTATTGACACCCACGACGAAAAATCGTTGTGTGTCGATCGGCTTACCTGGCCCAACCATGTTGTCCCACCAGCCAGGCTCGCCGGCTTCATTAAGTCCTGCAACATGATGCGAAGCGTTTAAGGCATGGCAAATCAAAATCGCATTCGAGCGCGCAGCATTGAGTTTGCCGTAGGTCTCAAAGACCAGTTCGTAGTCGGCAAAGCTCCCCCCCGCAGCCAAAGCGAGTGGCTCGCTGAAAAACATCCGCTCAGCCTTAACCTGCATGGCACTAGGGCTCACAGCAGCTCCCTCAAGCTGGCGTCAGCCGGGCAAGAAACTGCGGCAAACGCTCAAAATCGTCGCTTGCCAACACCCTTTGCAATCGGACGCTCAGCGAGGCCAGGTCCGCGCGCAGCAGGGCTTGTTTGACCGGCAAGAGATGTGCTGGGTGCATCGAAAATTGGCGCAAACCCATCGCCGCTAAAAGCAGCGCAGCCCGAGGCTCTCCGGCCATCTCGCCACATACGGCAACAGGCTTGGCTGCGCGTTGGGCTGCACGAATCGTTTGCTGGATCAACCTCAAAACAGCCGGATGAAAGGGATCATAAAGCGAGGCCACATGATGATCAGCGCGATCAATCGCCAGGGTGTATTGAATCAAATCATTGGTGCCAATCGATAAGAAGTCGAGCCTTTTGGCAAAGGACACCGCACAAATTGCCGCCGCTGGAACCTCGACCATCCCGCCGATGGCGATCGCTTCATCGAATTGCAAGCCTTGCTTGCGCAATTGCTGCTTGGCCTGCTCAATACGCATCAGGCTTTGCTCAACCTCATGGGCATGCGCAAGCATCGGAATCAGAATACGTGCCTTTCCGTGGGCAGACGCCCTAAGAATCGCCCTTAACTGGGTAAGAAACAAGCTCGGTTCTGCCAGACAAAAACGGATTGCTCTGAGGCCAAGTGCAGGATTGGGGGCCTGGTGAACGTCCTCGCCACTCACGCCAAGGGCCTTATCGGCGCCCACATCAAGTGTTCGTATGGTCACAGGCCGTGGTGACATCGCTTCAATCGCAGCCCTATACGCTCGGTACTGTTCCTCTTCATCGGGCAAACGGCTACGGTTTAAAAACAAGAATTCTGAGCGAAAAAGGCCAATGCCTTGTGCACCAGCCGCAATCGCATCGCTTGCCTCGGCAGGCGTTTCGATATTGGCTTGCAACTCGATGGCCTGCCCGTCAAGACTCACGCAAGGCACATGGACGAGACGTAGCAAACGCTGGCGATCGAGCACCTCTTGCGCTTGCAAATTGCGGTATTCGCTGAGCATCGCCTCATCGGGCGCTACCACCACAACGCCGCGATGACCATCCAGGATCACCAAATCATCATCGCGAATCAACTCGCTTGCCCGGCCTGCGCCCACCAGCGCTGGCACATTCATACCGCGGGCGAGGATCGCCGTATGCGAGGTCACCCCACCTTGATCAATAACAAAGCCCAGCGCATGGCGAAGCTGCAACATGTCAGCGGGGGCAATATCAGCAGCCACAATCACTGCGGGCTCATCGGCCATCGCGTGCGCACTAGGGCTGCCTGCGAGTCGGCGCAGCACACGATCGGCAACTTGTTGCACATCGCGGCCACGCTCACGAAGATATTCGTCTTCGATCGCTTCAAACTGGGCAGAAAGCTCTGCTGCTTGTGCCGACAAAGCCCACTCGGCGCACCAGCGCGACTGACGAATCGCCTGCGCAGCCTCTCCCGTAAACGCTGGATCATCGAGCAGCATGGCATGCACTTCGAGTAAGGCCTTGGCCTCCGGAGGCGCGTCATCAGGTAATTGCGAGCCGACCGACTGAAGCTCATGTTGAACTTCACGCATCGCCGATTGCAGTCGCGCCACCTCGGCTTCGGTCTCGGCCGCTTTGATGTGATAGTGCGGCACATCGACCTGATGGCCCGATTCGATAAGGCGCGCTCGTGCCACCACAATGCCAGCACTCACCCCGATGCCGTGCAGGCTAAACATCAGCCAAGCTCCCCAAAACCGCTTGCAAACAGGTCCACCATGGCCTTGACCGCCTCTTGCTCATCAGCGCCATCGGCCGACACCGTGAGGGTGGCGCCTTGAGGCGCAGCTAGCATCATCACGCCCATGATGCTTTTGGCGTTGATTTTGCGGCTGCCGCGTGCCAGCCATACATCGCACTTGAAGCTCGACGCGAGCTGTGAAACCTTAGCTGAAGGCCTGGCGTGCAGCCCAAGTTTATTGACGAGGCTTACTTCACCTTGGGTCATTACGCGGCCTCCTTCGATGGGTTGGCCATCTCGCAAATCGCATGCTGTCCGGTCGCACTGACCGCAGCCACAAGTTCTGAAAGTTCCATGCGCCGATTACCGAGGGCCTTCAGTAACATTGGCAAATTCACACCCGCGAGCACTTGCACCCTTTGGGGTTGTGCCAGACGTATGGCAACCCTCGATGGGGTTGCTCCAAAACAATCGGTTAAGACCAAGAGCCCCGATCCGTCGTTGATGCGCAGCGCCAATTCGCACGCTGCCCGATACGCTGCTTCAGGGTCTTCATCGGGAATTACATCAAGTGCGGCCAATTGCGCAGGCAAGCGACCAAATACATGACGGGTCGCACGAATCAGTGCTGTGCCCAGCGGCTCATGCGAGATCACTAAGACCCCGATCATTGCTGGCATACCTCGGTCAGTTTGCGGACAAACATACCAGCCACATCAAAACCGGTCTGGTCCATGATTTCACGAAAACATGTGGGCGATGTGACATTGATTTCGGTTAAGCGCTCGCCAATAATGTCCAATCCGACCAAAAATAAGCCGCGCTCGTAAAGCCTGGGCGCCAGGTATTCGCCTATGCGTCGATCTGAGGCAGTCAAGGGGCGGGCTTCGGCCCGGCCTCCAGCCGCTAAATTACCTCGCGACTCACCGGCCTGGGGAATTCTTGCAAGCGCAAAAGGCACGACCTCGCCGCCGATCAGCAACACCCGCTTGTCGCCTTGCAAAATCTCAGGGATATAAGCTTGGGCCATCACGCTGCGGCGACCGAATTGAGCCATGGTTTCAAGAATGACCGACAGATTAGGGTCATCGGCACGCGCTTGAAAAATCGAAGCCCCACCCATGCCATCCAAGAGCTTGAAAATCGCAAGCTTATGCGCTTGCACAAAGGCTCGCAGCTTTTGCGGATCGCGACTCACCAAGGTGTCGGCAATAAACTGCGGAAACTCCAAAATGGCAAGCTTTTCATTGTGATCACGCAGCATTTGCGGGCGGTTAAACACCTTGGCTCCTCCACGCTGCGCTTGCTCAAGCAAAAGTGTCGCGTAGAGAAATTCCAGATCAAAGGGCGGGTCTTTGCGCATCAAGACTGCGTCAAACTCATTCAGCAATCGCTCTTGCGATTCACCCTCGGCATACCATCGCGGGCTTTTGAGTGCCATGGCCCCCGGTGAGAGCGCTTGTAAGGTGATCGGCGAGGCTGTCGCATAAACCCTGTCGCTTCGTGCGAAAAGATCGCCCAGCTCGGCCACCCAAATCGCATGGCCAAGCGCCTGAGCAGCCTGCATCATTGCGTAGCTGCTGTCCTTTTTGATTTGAAAGCTGTTAATCGGGTCAACGATAAATAGCCATTGCATCCTAGTTCTCTCCGACAAGCGGTTATCGAGCACGCCAAGAGCGGCTCGAGCGCCCACGATTAAACCTCGCCAGGCTCAGTTTGCTCTAATTCAATCGCTGCCGCCAGCAAGGCTAAACGAGCCACCACCCCATACGCATAAAAACGATTGGGTGCGGCCTCGGGTGGCTCGGCGTCGTCGGGCCGAATACAAGAGGTTTCAAAAGGCAGTGGGACAAAATGCATGCCAGGGGCATTGAGGCTTTCTTGCCTGCTGCGGCTTTCATGCACACGGTAAAAACCACCCACCACGTAGCGGTCGATCATGTAGACCACCGGTTCGGCACTTGAGCCTTCGAGTTGCTCGATGGTTGGCACGCCTTCTTGTAATAACACCTGACTGACTTCAAGCCCCTCTTTGACCACTGCCATTTTGTTGCGCTGCTTGCGATTCAGATTCATGACCTGCGAAGCATCATTAACCGACATCACACCCATGCCATAAGTGCCCGCATCGGCCTTGACAATCACAAAGGCGTCTTCTGCTATCCCGTACTCCTTGTACTTGGCGCGAATACGTGTGAGCAGGCGATCGACCTCTTCGGCCATACATTGCTCGCCCGTTCGCTCTTGAAAATTGACGTTTTCGCACAGACCGAAATAAGGATTGATCAACCACGGATCAATATGCAGCAACTCGGCAAAGTCATCGACAACCTGGTTAAACGCAGCAAAGTGCTTGGACTTGCGTCGGACCGCCCAGCCTGCGTGCAAAGGCGGCAAAAGCACTTGCTGATCGATGCCTTGCAAAAGCTCGGGAATGCCGGCCGATAAATCATTGTTGAGCAAAATGGCACAGGGATCGAATTGCTCAAGCCCTAATCGTGCCGAACCGTCGGCTTGTTGCTGGCGCTTTAAAGGCTCAATCAATAACCGCTGGCCATTAGGCAATTCGATATCGGTGGCCTTCACGATTTCTGGGTTTAGGCTGCCCAAGCGTACTTCAAGACCTGTTTGACGAAGAATGCTTGCAAGCCGCGCCACATTCATCAGGTAAAAGTTATTACGCGTATGGTTCTCGGGGATCAATAAGAGATTGCGGGCGTCAGCACAGTATTTTTCAATCGCCGCCATCGCCGCTTGGATGGCCAAGGGCATCATCTCGTCGGATAAGTTATTAAATCCGCCCGGAAACAAATTCATATCGACCGGCGAAAGCTTAAATCCAGCATGCCTTAAATCGACCGAACCGTAAAAGGGCGGGGTGTGATCTTGCCAAGCGAGGCGAAACCAGCGTTCGATCGAAGTACTTGCCTCGATAATTTGCTTCTCTAGCGCTAACAAAGGACCGTTGAGCGCGGTTTTCAAGTGGGGAACCATGGGCATGCGCCTTGTAGTTTGCCGAGGCTGCATTGTAGTTGGCCGACCCGGATGAAAAAAACCCCGCCACGAGGGCGGGGGAAGACGCATGAAGAAGAAAACTGAGAATTAAACGCAGTCAGTAACGATAAGCCGATTCGCCGTGGGATGCGATATCAAGGCCTTCACGTTCTTGCTCATCGCTCACGCGCAGTCCAATGACCACATCAACAATCTTGTAAGCAATGAAAGAAACAATCGCAGACCACAACACGGTGACCAAAACAGCTTGCGCCTGCACCCACACTTGGGATCCGATCGAGTAGTCGGCAGACGCTGCATTGGCGACATAGTCGAAAATGCCCGATCCGCCCAGCGAGGGCGCAGCAAACACCCCAGTCAACAAGGCGCCAACGATGCCTGCCACGCCATGCACACCGAAGACATCAAGGCTGTCATCAGCACCGAGCAAGCGCTTGAGCCCGCCAACGCCCCAAAGGGCCGCCAGCCCCGAGATCAGACCGATCACGATAGCGCCCATGGGACCAACAAAGCCGCAGGCTGGCGTGATGCCGACGAGACCGGCAACAGCACCTGAGGCAGCGCCAAGCATCGATGGCTCACCCTTGGACATCCACTCCCCAAGCGACCAGGCAAGTAAACCGCAGGCAGCTGCCACCAAGGTGTTGATGAAGGCCATGCCGGCAACGCCGTTGGCTTCAAGGTTTGAGCCCGCATTAAACCCAAACCAACCGACCCATAGCAAACAGGCACCCACCAGGGTGAGCGGCAACGAATGGGGTGCCATCGCCTCCTTGCCAAAGCCAATGCGTTTACCGATTAAGTAGGCCCCGACCAAGCCGGCAACCCCAGCATTAATGTGCACGACGGTGCCGCCCGCAAAGTCAAGCGCTCCCTTTTGCCACAGCCAGCCAGCAGCCGCAGTGACCGACTCGAGGGTTTTTTCATCCGTGATTGCATCCGGACCATCCCAGAACCAGACCATGTGAGCCACGGGGATGTAGCCAAAGGTAAACCAGATTACCGAAAAAAGAAGCACCGCCGCAAACTTCACCCTTTCAGCAAAAGCGCCAACAATGAGCGCGCAGGTAATCGCCGCAAAGGTCGCCTGGAAAGCAACAAAAACAATCTCTGGGATGTAGACGCCTTTGCTGAAGGTTGCCCCCGCCGAATCGGCGGTTACGCCGGCCAAAAAAAGCTTGTCGAGTCCGCCGATGAAGGCTGAGCCGCCAGTAAAGGCAAGGCTGTAACCGTAGACCACCCAAAGCACCACGATCAGCGAGAAGACCGTGCTGACTTGCATAAGCACTGACAGCACATTTTTTGCCCGCACCAAGCCTCCGTAGAAAAGAGCAAGGCCTGGCACCGCCATCATCACCACCAGCAAGGTGGCAACCATCATCCAGGCGGTATCGCCTTTGTTAGGCGCGGGCGGTGTTGGTGCAGCCTCAGCTTTGGCTTCAGAAGCCTGGGCTTTGTCCTCTGCCTTAGCGTCCGCCCCAGCCTGCACTGGTGCAGCGGCTTTAGCCTCAGCGGGAGCTTCGGCCTTGGCTGGTGCATCGGCCGCGGCGGTGGACGCTGCCGGTGTCGACTGGGCGAGCGCCTCGGTCAGTGATGCAGCACATAGTGAGAGGCTAAGCGCAAGTCCTAGCACCCACCTGATGTTAAAAAACTTATTCATTCGAATTCCTTTCGCGTTGGAATGCGCTTGCACGCAGTCAGATCGCCGACTCACCGGTCTCACCGGTGCGGATTCGGATCACCTCATCGAGGCTGTAAACAAAGATCTTTCCGTCTCCAATTTTTCCGGTTCGGGCGGCCTTTTCGATGGCTTCGAGTGCGCGTTCAAGCAAGGCCTCTGGAATTGCAACTTCGAGCTTGACCTTGGGTAGGAAATCGACCACATACTCGGCACCACGGTAAAGCTCGGTATGCCCTTTTTGGCGCCCGAATCCTTTGACCTCGGTCACCGTAATGCCTTGAACGCCGATTTCGGATAATGCTTCTCGCACCTCATCAAGCTTGAATGGCTTTATCACTGCCGTGATCAATTTCATAACAAGACTCCTAGAAGTTGTATTTGGCAGAAAGTACGACGCCCGACTTGCCCAGGAACTGATTGCTTTTCGCAGCCGGCCCTGGAACATAAAAGCTTTCGCTTGCATCCGTAGTCACCAGCGATAAACCGAGAACAACCCCGCTGAACTCCTTATTGAAGGTCACGCTGTAGTCGGTGTAACTCGCATTGGGAACGTTTTCGACGTTTTGTCGGCCCACATGCGGCGTGAAGGTAATACCCGCGCCGACATCAAGCACAGCAGACAAATCGATGTAGGTGCTGCCTTTGCTCGATTGGCCTTTGGGCCCTAAATTGCCGAATAAATCCGTCATTGCCCGTGAAACTTTCAACGTCGCAACGCCATATGTTGCTGCTACATAAAGCTCAGTGGTGTTCGCATCGGCATAGCCCTTGACTGAGCCAAGTTTGTTGCCTGCATACTGATATCGCAGTGCGCCCACATCGACTGTGAAGTCTTTCGCAAGCTCGGTTTTGTATCCACCGTACAGATCGACCTCCAAGCCACCGTCAACACCAAAGTCCTTAATCCACTTGATATTGGTTGCCCAAACACCTGCATAAAGTCCATTGGGTAAACCCAAGTCAGCGCCGACTTGAATTGCAGGATCAAAGCGGGTTTGCGTGATGCCGCGATAGCGATAATCACTAACAAGCGCTGCATTTCCGGTTAGCGAAAACTTATCTTGAGCACTGACTGTTGATGGAACAGCTGAAGCTGCCCCCAATAAGATGGCCGTACCGAACAGTGCCGATAAGCTCGTATGTTTTGCGAAGTTCGTCAGGTTAAGGCGAGAGGTTTTGGTTTGCATCACGTTGCTCCGTGTTAGGGGTCAAAAGCCCGCAATTGAGGCGGTTTCTGAGCCAAAGCAGAACTTGTGCCAAAAGGGATGGTGCTATCGCGCTAAGCCAGCGCATAAGCCTCCGAATCGAGCGCGTTGACGCGGATAGATCACTAAGAGCACCATGTCGGTGCATGCGCACTGTTATCGCACAGCGACGCTCGCATGCGGTATCGAGGCGGAAGGCATGGTCTGCGCTCAGCGACTCGGGCAGCCCAAGAGCCCTTTTGAAAGCACCCCTATGCAACTTGCCCGTGTCGATAGTCTTGCACTGCTTGGCCTTAACGCCATTGCAGTACGCATCGAAGTACAAATTGCCCGCGGCTTACCCGCGTTTCACCTCGTCGGACTTCCCGCTGCGCTTGTTCGCGAATCTCGTGAACGCGTACGCGCAGCAATGACCCAAAGTGGATTTGTCTTTCCTCAGCAGCGCCTGACGGTTAATCTTGCACCCGCCGACCTCCCCAAAGATAGCAACGGCTTTGAACTACCGATTGCGCTTGGCATCCTGGTGGCAAGCCAACAACTGCCCGCCTCAGCTATCGAGGGCATTGTCTTTCTCGGCGAACTTTCGCTCGGTGGCCAGCTGCAAGCCGTGCGTGCGAGCTTTGCCTTAGGCCTGGGATTTGCGCGAAGTCTTGAACAGCGAGGGCTGGGAGCAGCCTACCAAAGCCGCCCGATCCTATGTGTGCCACCAGCAAGCGCTGCTGAATGTGCGATGGCTTACGATGGACCGGTTTGGCAGGCGCCCGATTTACGCGCACTCTGTGAGTCGCTCATCGATGAGCAAGCGAGGCCATCGCTTGCCTACGCTTCAGTTGCCTACTCAAAAAGCGAACCCCTTGCCAGCCCATTGATGGCGCCCGCTACCACGCAGGATCTTATGGACTTAAAAGGCAATCCACTTGCCAAATTTGCGGCCTGCGTGGCTGCGAGCGGCGGACATCACCTCTTGCTGGTTGGGCCCCCAGGCTGTGGAAAAACCATGCTGGCTCAGACGATGGCATCGATCATGCCAGCGCCAAGCGAAACCACCCAGCGTGAGCAAATGGCTATGGCAAGCCTCAGGCGCTCTCGTGTCGTCCATGAAACGATGCAACAGCCAGTATTCAGACAACCCCACCACAGCGCCTCGATGACTGCGCTGTGCGGAGGCGGATCACCGCCACGGCCTGGCGAGATTAGTCTTGCCCATGGCGGCATCTTGTTTTTAGACGAACTCACTGAATTTGACCCTCGCGTGCTCGAAGCTTTACGCGAACCTTTGCAGGCCGGATCGATGCATTTAGCAAAAGGAACCCATAGCGCGGAATTTCCCGCCCGCTTCCAGTTGGTTGCAGCAAGTAACCCCTGCGCTTGTGGCTTTGCAAGTGGCCAAGCGCAAGCCTCATTGCCAAACACCCCCGACTCCACTCAAGTCATGAGGCGCGATTTCTGTATTTGCAGCCCCGAACGCCTGAGGCGCTATCAAGGTCGGATTTCAGGTCCCTTACGCGATCGCATCGATTTGCAGGTGCAATGGCCTGCTGTCTCGACTGCACAACTCGAACGCGACTGGGCCTTTGATCTCATGTCAGCCATGTTTCAAGCGCATGCGATCAAGACCGAGCAGCTTGACTCGGCTGCAGCGAAAAAGCTCGCACAGCTTTGCAGAGCGCTGCAGTTAAAGCGCCAGGGCCAGTTAAATGCGCATTTGCAAGCGGCGCAATTGCTCGAGGTCACAGGGGTGGACCCTCAAACCGACCCTTTACTGAAAAAGCTTGCGAGCTTGGGCTTTTCTCAGCGCGCCTTACATGCGGTCATTCGGGTTGCGCAAAGCATTGCCGATATGTTTGGCATAGCGCGTATTGATGAGCGCTGTCTTGCCTTGGCAAGCCAATTACGAAGGCTGCCAAGCTTTGATCGCTCGACTTAATCATGCAAAGTCCCATCAAAAATCAAGACGCAAGGTGAAACATTAAAGCGCCCTCATCCATGCAAGCCCTCTGCTTGTACCGCCAGGGCTCGGATCTGCGGGTCGGTACTCACAACCGATCCAACCTTGATAAGCCAAGCGATCGATCAAATCAAACAAAAAGCGATAGTTGATTTCGCCGCTATCGGGCTCATTGCGCTGCGGCACCGAGGCTATTTGGATATGGGCTGCACGCGCAAGCAAGCGCTCGATGTTTTTGGCAAGATCGCCGTGAACAATTTGACAATGATACAAATCAAGCTGCAAAGCGAGTGCATCACTGCCAACTTCGTCCAAAATTTCAACCGCATCATCTTGTCGATTTAAAAAATAGCCTGGTATGTCGCGAGGGTTGATCGGCTCGATTAAGCCTCGCAGGCCCTCACTTGCTAGGCGCTTGGCGGCATAACGCAAATTGTTCACATAACAATAACGCATTGCTGAGCGATGCATCGCTTGCTGCTGCGCACTCCCGCTTATAACTTGCAAGCCCGCCATAACATGGACTTGCTTGGTACCGAGATGTTTTGCATAGCTGATCGCAAGCTCAAGTGCATCGCGAAACTCAGCCTCTCTTCCTGGTAGTGCAGCCAAGCCACGTTCACCAGCCTCCCAATGACCTGGTGGTAAATTAAAAAGAACGTTCTCTAAATTATGAGATTTAAGTTCTGCCTTTATTTGTTCTGGTGAAAAATCATAAGGAAACAAATACTCAACAGCCTTAAAGCCATCGGCGGCAGCTGCGCCGAAACGTTCTAAAAAAGGCAGCTCTGGATAAAGCATCGACAAATTGGCGGCAAATTGGGGCATGATCGTCCTCGGTGCTTTGCAAAAAAGGGGCTTAGTCTTGCGTGTTGACTTATACGCTTTGTGGAAACTGCGTTAGAAGCGCTTCTCGTTGAGCCGCCGACAGACATCGACAGGCCTTGCCATGCAAGCGCAAATGAATCGCGGCGGTTTGCTCGAGCTCTTCGGCAGTGTCAGCTGCGGCCTCAAGGCTCGAACCCGCCACAACCGGACCATGGTGGGCAAGTAAAAGCGCATAAGCATGTTGCGAGGCTTCGCCAACGGCCTTGGCAAGCGAAAGATCGCCCGGCGCAAAATAAGGCAGCAGACGAAGGCGTCCGACTCGCATGACAAAATAGGCTGTGTAGGCTGGCAACACATCTTCAGGGTCGATATCGGCAAGCAACGATAAAGCAACCGATTGGCTGCCGTGCAGATGAACAATCGCTTTGGCCTTCGGACGGCTCGCATACATGGCCAAATGCAAGGCTGCCTCTTTGGTGGGCGGGTCTCCACCACAATGCCGACCGCTTGGATCAAGCGCTGATAAACGCTCCGGCGCAAGGCTATCGAGGCGAACGCCAGTGGGCGTCATTAAAAAGCCATCACCTTGTCGAATGCTGATGTTTCCGGTTGCACCATGGGTGTAGCCGCGCCGATGAAGGCTTGCGCCGAGTTGGCATAAGGCATCACGCATCAAGCAAATCCAAGGCCTTGGTGAAAAAGTCCTCTGCGCCAAAATTACCTGATTTGAGCGCCAGAGCGAAGCCTTGCAAGGATTCGGTCCATGGCACACCGGGATCAATTTGGGCGCCGATCTTAAGCAACTTCACATCAAGTGCTTGAACCACCGCTCCTGAAGTCTCACCACCTGCCACCACGAAACGTCTCACCCCGAAACGCTTGGCCTCTTTTGCGAGATCGGCCATCAAGGCTTCAATCCAGGCGCTGGCTATGTCGATACCGAGTGCATCTTGGACCTGCTTGACCGATTCGGCTTGCGCGGTGGCATAAACCAATAGCCTTGGAGGACGCGGCTTTGCATGTACAGCTTGTACTTTGGAGGTCTGCTCAAATAAGCGCGCAAGACAAGCTACATAGTCCTGCATCCAGGTGGCTTTTGCTCGTTCATCCCTGGCAAGCTTTAAAGGGTCTATTGCAAGCGATACATCGTTTGATGTTTTGGATTGTTGTAAGAAATGCTGAACCTGTGCCTGGCTGGCTAAGGAACATGAGCCGGAGAGAATCAGCCCTGGCCCGGTTTGCCGGGGTAAAAAGGCAACCGACTCATGGGGGTTTTGGCCACGGGGGTTTTGGCCCCTAGCACCAGGTGCTTCAAAACCAATAGCAATGCCCGAGCCGGCAACCACCAAGCTTTGCTCCATCACAAGCTTGCCAAGCACATGCAAATCCTGATCGCTTGTGGCATCAGCAATGGCCATGCGAACGCCGTCTGCCTTGAGTTGCTCGATGCGCTGAGCGATGGCCTTTGGACCTTGCGCAATTGTTTGATAGTCGATTAGACCGATGCGATGCTTAGATTGTCGCTGCAAGACTCGAACCAGGTTGCTGTCGGTCATCGGCGTGAGCGGGTGATCCTTCATGCCCGAGTCAGAAAGCAACTGGTCACCGACAAACAAGTGGCCGCGAAACACGGTACGACCTCCTGCGGGAAAGGCCGGGCAAACGATGGCAAAGTCAGCTTTGAGCGCATCCATCAAGGCATCGGCAACCGGCCCGATATTGCCTTTATCGGTCGAATCAAAGGTCGAACACACCTTAAAGTAGCAGCGCTTTGCGCCCTGGGCTTGCAGCCATTGCCAGGCTTGCAAGGACATAGCTTGGGCTTGAAGCGGATCGATGGTTCTAGATTTCAAGGCGACAACCACCGCATCGGTTTGGGCAAAAAGTTGCTTCTCATCGAGCGGCTCGCCCGCTGCATTGACAAAGCTTTTGCCTTCCTCGGGCAACCCTAATAGCTGCAAAGTACGCCAACCGGCGCGCACGAGATTATTGGCCAGATCGGTCGCACCAGTGAAATCGTCAGCGATGCAAGCCAGCGAAAGCGAAGCACTCATGTAGCCCTCAGCCTTGGTCGGTTTGTTTGGCGGGCAAGTCAATCCCCGTGAGTTTGGCAAAAAACTGGATCACTGCGGCATCGTCCTCAAGCCCGTGGCCTGCTGCGCTTGCTGCCAAATACATTTGGTGGGCGGTTGCCGAAAGCGGCAGCGGAAAAGGCAATTTGCGCGCGCTATCGAGGACGATACCTAAGTCTTTGACAAAAATATTGACCGCCGATAAGGGCGTGTAATCGCCTTGCAAAATATGTGGAACGCGATTTTCAAACATCCAGGAGTTGCCTGCGCTATGGCTTATTACCTCATAAAGCGCATGTGGGTCGGCACCGCTGCGGATGCCAAGCGCCATGGCCTCGGCCGCAGCGGCGATATGGACCCCTGCGAGCAATTGATTGACCATTTTTACGGTTGATCCAACACCGATCGCTTCGCTTAATTGATAGCACCTTGCTGATACCGCATCAAGCAAGGGCTTAACCTTGTCAAAGGCTTGCTTGGGCCCAGAGCCCATCACAGTCATCGAAGCTTGTGCAGCCTTTGCTGGCCCCCCTGAGACGGGCGTATCGAGCATAAGGACTCCGTACTCAGCCACTCGTGTGGCCAAGGCACGCGCATCATCGGGCGCAACGGTTGCGCAGGCCAGGATGACCGAGCCTGCTCGCATGCGGCTTTGCTGAGGATCGGGGCCTAAAAGACCCTGCTCTTCAAAGAGCACCGCCTCGGTTTGAGCGGCATTGACCACCATCACCATCACCGCATCGCAATGGGCAAGCTCAGCCGCCCGCAAGCAGCTATGCCCGCCAAGATCGCTAAAGGCTTTACGCGTCGTATCGCGCAAATCGCAACCCCAAACTGAAAAGCCAGCACGCAACAGGCTCGAAGCGGCCCCAAAACCCATGGCGCCGAGACCAATGACACCAAACGAATGATTTGGACCAGGTTTGCCGCTTGAGGCCTCGGCCTCGCTGCCAACTGTGGTTATGCTTGACGCCTGAGTATCGCTTTGCGTGACTCGTTGCTGATTTGCGCGATTATCTTGATTCGGAGTGTTCATCGTGTCGTCTTCAAATCCCAAGCATCCCATCGGCAGCGCTGCAATGCAACCCGGCACTGATCAACCCGCTTGCTCACC
>Ga0255169_1000422_pt1 | contig 16854 bp, 17 predicted proteins | sample Atl_Miss_RepC_8d_FD_183179 | JGI IMG/M metagenome (GOLD analysis project Ga0255169, IMG submission 183179) | Freshwater microbial communities from Altamaha River, Georgia, United States - Atl_Miss_RepC_8d | ecosystem: Environmental > Aquatic > Freshwater > River | place: USA: Georgia | collected...
ATTTCGAAGAGCTTATTTTCTTAGGTGGCGAGCACTACTTTTTTAAAAATGCCACGGATCAAAAAAGCGCTCAAGAAAAAATGGGGATCTATTCTTCGCAAGACTTTGAAAAATCTTTAGAAGTTCTTTGTATCAAAAATGGAATAGATTGGAATTTTCAAAAACCATTTGCCTCTTTTAATCTCACTTACAAAACTAATGCCTACCGTTTTACCATCATTCACCGAAGTACGACCACAAACCAGAAGACCCATTTGTATATAAGAAAATCTAACCAATCTATGCACCAAAGTTTTTTAACACCATCTACAGATGCATTTTATCGCGACATGATTCTACAGAAAAAAAATATTTTAATCGCAGGAGCAACCGGTTCGGGAAAAACGAGTCTCTTAACAGAGTTCTTAAGTTTGGTTCCAGCGAGCGAACATATCATCACTCTCGAAGACACGCACGAAATTGCCATCCCTTCACACCTCAATAAATCCATCACGCAATTAGTTTCAAACAATAAATGCAGCGGCAAAAGCTTAGTTGATTATTGTGCCTATGCTTTAAGGATGGCTCCTGATCGAATTGTTTTAGGAGAACTGCGCTCTCACGAGGTCATTCCCTTTATTTTAAGTATGAATACAGGACACAATGGTATGATGAGCACGATACATGCGAACTCAGCTTACGATGCTCTTTTGAGGCTTCATACTTTATTTTCACTTTATTCAGATAATCAAAAATTAAACCCAGAAATTTTTGCAAAACTTATTTTTGGCAATCTCGACTATGTCGTTTTTCTCAAAGATAAAAAAATCAAAGAAGTCATAAGAGTCCTTGGAGCACAAAAAGAATTGCCATTATTTGAGAGGGTGATTTTTTCTTAATTTGATTCACTTAAAAAAAGACTAGAGGCATTTAGCTCCTCCATGACTTGAAAGCAATCGATTAAAAATTGCTCGGGAAGTTGATTCCAAGCATGCTCTACATTTCTAGAATCGATGACTTCCTTTTCATTAATTACTTTAAAAACTGTTTCGTCAGAAAAATATATTTGGCACTTATGCACAAGCATTTTTGGATGTTGGATAAACTTTGCGGCGAATTGATTTTTTCTTTCTTGGATATTTATTGTTTTGGCATCTTGAGAAAAAACAAATGTCACTATCCATTGGTATTCATTTTTTAGGGCCGCCATTCCAAGCACCATCGGTGGTTTCTTGGTTGAATCATACTCGCGTAGAGTTAACGAGGAAATTATTGTTCCCCCAGCGTGAGGCTTTTTAGAATTCCCTACAAAAACAGGAATATTTTTTCTTAAGGCCGGATCGAGAGTTCTTTCAAATAAAACTTTTGCCCCATTTTCCGCCAGCAGGGTGGCCTGTTTGTAATTTAATTTCCTGATCACAGATGCATTTGTGACCACGCGGGGATCAAAATTAAAAACCCCTTCTACGTCAGTCCATATTTGTATTTCAGATGCATCGAGGGCTTCTCCAAAAAGTGCCGCAGAGTAATCCGATCCTTCGCGACCGAGAGTTGTTGTTTCCCCTTCTGGTGTTTTTCCAATAAATCCTTGAGTGACGTAAAGTTTTTGCGGACAACCTTTTACAATTTTTAAATCCACTCTCGCTTTAATTTCTTCGAGAAGAGGTTGAGCCTTGTTAAAATCTGCATTGGTGATCATCAATTCGCGAGCATCAAGAAATTCAACTTCGCGATCGGGTAAACGCAATTTTAGTAAGTCAAAAAATATAAAAGACGCGACCAACTCTCCAACTGCATAAACGCGATCCATCATCGCCGGAGAACATTTTCTTTCCTCAAATATTATTTGCAAGCTTGCTTGCAACTGTTCAAACTCCGCGTTGATAAAACTGTACACTTCGCGAGAAGAATACAACTCTTCGGCAATATTTTTATGTTTTAGATGAAGCGTATTTAATTCGAGCAGAACTTGATCAAATGATGGTGAAGCGATGGCAAGCTTCACCAATTGTTCCAACTGATTTGTGGTCTGGTAAGTCGCACTGATAATGGAAAACCCAATCTCCGATTGATTTTCAATAACACTGGAGGAGAAGAGCATCGCCTCTCCATTTCGCACGCTACTCCCACCAAACTTTGCGACGATCATATTTTGATCCTAAGCTCTGGTGAGTTTTTTATGGCTCGAACGACTTGGAATTAAGGCCTTATCGCCCATTCGTTTTTTCTTATCTTCTTCGTAGTCCGAAAAGTTACCATCGAAATAAACCACTTGATCTTCTTCAAATGCAATCATGTGTGTAGCGATTCGATCGAGGAAGTAACGGTCGTGGGAAATAACGACGGCACAACCAGCGTATTCCATTAGCGCTTCTTCTAGCGCCCTAAGTGTGTTGACATCCAAATCGTTGGTTGGCTCATCCAATAGTAGAACGTTTCCTTCTTCTTTAAGCATGGAGGCTAAGAACACTCTATTTTTCTCGCCACCAGATAATTCTTTAATTTTTTTATTTTGATCTTCACCAGTAAAATTAAAACGAGAAATATAAGCGCGAGCATTTATATCTCGGCCGCCTAAGCGAATAAGATCTAAACCTTGTGCAATTGTTTCGATAATTGTTTGTTCTGGATCGAGGGAGCGGTCTTGATCGACGTAGGCAAGCTTGACTGTGTCGCCAACGCGAATACTTCCCGTGCTCGGTTTTTCCTTGCCGGTAATCATTCTAAAGAGCGTGGTTTTCCCCGCACCATTGGGCCCGATCACACCCACGATCCCCCCCGGTGGAAGTTTGAAATTAAGTCCTTCGTAAAGAAGTCTTTCATCGTATGCTTTACTGACTCCTTCAAATTCAATAACAATATTTCCCAATCGCGGGCCTGGCGGAATAAAAAGTTCATTGGTTTCATTGCGCGATTCAACTTGCTTTGCTTGTCGCTGTTCGTACTCGCGAATTCTTGCTTTTGACTTAGCTTGTCTCGCTTTCGGAGCCGCGCGAATCCATTCCAATTCTTCTTTGAGCGATTTTTGTCTTTTGGATTCTTGCTTCTCTTCAATCTCTAATCGCTTCGCTTTTGTTTCAAGCCAAGAAGTGTAATTTCCTTGAAAAGGTATCCCTTGTCCGCGATCTAGTTCTAAAATCCATCCCGCGACATTATCTAAAAAGTAACGATCGTGGGTGACGGCAATAACTGTCCCTTTGTACGCTTGTAAATGTCGCTCTAACCACCAAACGGTTTCGGCATCGAGATGGTTAGTGGGCTCGTCCAATAATAAAATATCTGGAGCTTGAAGTAAGAGTCGACATAGCGCCACTCGGCGTTTTTCTCCCCCTGATAGAACTTTAATTTTTTGATCGGAAGGAGGACAATTTAATGAGTCCATCGCCAAATCGAGACGCGAATCTAAATCCCATGCATCGCTTGCATCGAGCTTATCTTGTAAATCAGCTTGACGAGTATAGAGTTTATCCATTTCCGCATCGGAAAGCTCTTCGCCAAATTTAGCATTCACTTCGTCGAATTCTTTGAGAAGATCGACGATATGTTGCACCCCTTGTGACACTGCTTCGCGCACAGTGAGCTCGGGATCAATTTGTGGATCTTGCTCGAGAAAACCCACGGTGTAGCCTTTCGACAAATGTGTTTCACCTAAATGATCGGCATCGAGGCCTGCCATGATTTTAAGTAAAGTCGACTTACCCGAACCGTTTAAACCCAAGACTCCAATTTTTGCCCCGTAAAAATAAGACAAGCTTATATCTTTTAAAACGTGTTTTTGCTTATAGGCTTTCCCTACTTTATGCATGGAATAAATGATTTGCTTATCGTTGACGTATGACATGTCATCTCCTGTCTAAAAATAAATTTTGATGGAGATAAATTACCTAATTTTCCTCTAGAGTTCCATGAAAAACTTAAAGAGACTCAAGCAATAAAGAAAATAACTGCTTAGGAAAAAGCAAACGAGAATAAGAAATTTGAGAAAGGAGGTTGCCTTTTTAAGTTTTTCTAACGATTCGCTCGCTTCAAACCACAATGAATCAATAATCATTTGACAATTGGCCAGTGGACTCTCTCCTTTGTTTTTTAAATGCTCGATGCTCAAATTAAAAAATGAAAATAAGGATTGATATTTTTGTTGGTTCGAAAAAGCAGTATGCTGGACGTTCGATACATCCAAAGCTTCACTTAACCCCATCCCCGACTCTAAAGACATTTTAAAAAAATAGTGTGTTTCAATCAATTTCCCAATCGGATCAATCCATCGCCGACGAAAGCGGCCCAAGATAAAAATAAAAAGCATTAAACCCGCGCCATGCAATGCGAGAATAAAAAAATAGAGCTGTTTGTTTTTTTTAATTTCTAATATGGTATCGCTGATCAGAACAAAAGCGAGGATAAAAAATGACATGGAAAACATTTGCAACAAAGCGCTTTTAATTTCCTTTTCTACTTTTTTTTCCCACACAACATCGCTTGCGATTATTTTTTTACTTTGACTGATAAATGCATCCACATCGCCGCCGCGTTCTTTCATAAACAATAATAATTTCGTCAACAGGCGAGTAAAATATTTGTAGTTTGGCATGGCATTTAAATTTTTCCACTCTCCCGATTTTAACAGCACGTTAAAGTCGCATAAAAAATGAATCAGCCTCTCGCCTTTCTTGCTTTGAAAAAAGACGACCTGACAACGAGGTTGGTCTAAAGTTGATTTTAAAAATAAAATCTTCATTTTTAACTTTGACCAGTAGAAAAAATAAATCTCTTTTTTAACTGCAAAAATAAGTACCTGAAGAACTAAAAAAATTAAAAAATACAACCACACGTTGGAACCTCTTTAGTTTAAGCCATTGACGATATAGGCCATTTTTGACATGATTCAAATATGACAAATTCCCCCAAAACTAACGATCGAGAAAATCATCCACTGAAGCAATTTTTCATTTCAGAAAATGAAAAAGCCGAACGCGCCTTGATCCTGGAAAATCGCATCAGTTCCTTGCGAAAGATTTGTGAAGAACTCAATCCTTTTGGAAATGTTGAACAAGAGATTAAAGATCAACTAAAGGCTTTTGGAATTGTTCATTTTGACGATCCATTTCAACTGACCAATCGATTGATCCTATTGATGGAAGATTCGATTCAAGAATTACAGGAATTGCAAGGATTACAAGAGCTCAAGTCACGAATACCCACCAATGCTCCAATGTCTAATTCCAGGACTCAAAGTAAAAGCTAATTTTTAATAATGATTAAGTAAAAAGAAAATACTAAGAAGAAAACGATGCAAGCTCAAAGCAAGTTAAAACAATCCATCGCCGTTAAAAATATACCTAAAGTTTTTTTGCATCCTGCGACTGTAAAGCACCTTAAAAAAGGTCACTTCTGGGTCACAAAAGATAGTTTCACCGCCAAGTTTCCCGATGCGCCGGTGCTCGCTGGATACGATAAACAAACACAAAGCTTTGCCGGATATTTTTTAGCAGATAAAAAGCATCCCGACGTTAAGGCGCGTCTTATTTTAAATGAAATTCAAAAACCCGACGCTCAGTTTTCTTTTTTAACTTTACTAGAAGAGCGCTTAGTCGCAGCCTGCCTCAAAAGAAAAGAGTTGCTAGAAAGTCGGGCGAGAGAAAATGTATTACTTGTAAATGGCGAGTCGGATTATCTTCCCGGCTTACTCATCCTGCTTTTAAAAGATCAGATACTCATTCAATGTTACGCTTATTTTTGGCAGGATTTGGCCTATGATCTTGCTCCGTTGATTTTAAAAATTATCTCGCAGCACTTGCCACATCAAAAAATAGAACACATTTGGTTACAACAAAGAGAACACGAACGAAAAGCCAATCTCATTTGCTTGACCGATCCCAACCTAAAAGAAAAAAAAATCATCTTAAAAGAATACGATATCGATTATTTACTTCAGCTCAATCAACACTACGACTTGGGAATTTATTCCGACATGGCGGCATTAAGACCTAAGATGCTTCCCTATATGAAAGATGCCCAACGCATTTTAAATCTTTACTCCTACACTGGAGCCATCTCGCTTTTTGCTCTTAAAAACTCTAGCGCGCGCGTTTATTCTGTCGATTTATCGCCAAAATATCTCGCATGGTTGGATGAAAATATTCAACTCAATCAAGAAAAATATCCCCATTTTCAATCGGCGCACGAATCGATTTGCAGCAGCTCGAAAGAAAGTTTAAAAAAATTTTCCCAAGAATTAAAATCTCCCGAAGAAGCGTTTCAATTAATTGTGTGCGACCCTCCTTCCTCTTCGAGCGATGGAGAAAAACGCACCAATGCACTCCAAGATTACGCTGAACTTTTGCCCTTAATGAATCAAATTTTGCAACCAGCTGGCCATCTTATTTTGTTTTTAAACACTCACGGAGTAAGTAGCTTAAAGTTTCAAGAAAAAATTCTAGGTATTATTCAAGAACATTCTTTAACTTTAAAGCTAGTCAAAGTTCTTAAACTAGATGAAGATTATATTCCATCAAAGGGATTTTACGAGGGGGACTACCTAAAAGGGATAGTTCTTAAAAAAGAGAGGCCAAAATGAGTACACCTACAAGTATCATCAATCGATTTTTTGCACTTATTATCGACTTTATTATTACTTTGATGATTACTTTTTTCTTTAACCGATTTATTCCCTTCGGTTGGTTTTTTTCAGTTATTTTAAGACTCGTTTACGACCCCATATTTTTAAGTTCTAAAGCCCAACCGACGCCTGGTAAATATCTCATGAAAATTAAAATTACAGACCTAAGCGGCAATCGCATTTCTTTCAAAACATCTTTACTACGCTTACTTCTTTCCTATTGCTCAGCCTTCTTTTTGATTCTAGGTTATTTCTTTGCTTTTTTTAATGATAGAAAACAGACCTTCCATGACCTGTTTGCTGGTACATTGGCGGTTGATCAAACAGAGGATCTCGATCAAGGATTGTTTCATTGTTGGCTTGATGAGTTAAAGAATATAAAAACCAGTTTCAATAGGTAAAAATAAGTTTGACTTATAGAACTAATATTTTTAACATTGGCTAATGAATAAATTGGCCCTTATTAACCTTATTTCATTTCTATTACTATATTCACAAATGTCATTGGGAGTAAATCCAAAGACACTTCAGGAGCTCTTTCAACAAGAAGACTTTCTTCCTTTTTTGAAATCCACTCCTATCTCATTATCGAAGGATTCCCTTCATCAATTAAAAGACGAGTCAAATGAGGGCCATTTTTTCTTAACTGACGAATCATTGTCTGATCTCTACCATTCCGCAATGCATGCTTATATTCAAAACATTCGAAATATTGAACGGGAGTGTCAGTGTAATTTAAGTAGCAGTCTCCCCATCTATAATTCCCAAAATGAAACAATTTTTAAAAAGAAATTTGTCGAAAAATGGCGACAATTTAAACGTAGCTCAAGTCATTTTCTATCTGAGCTTTGGTGGAATGAAGTCGAAGGCTTCAGACGTTATGGCACGATTTACGTCCTCATTAACTTGAGCTTTGAAGTAATCGAACACCACTTAAGTCCAATTCCACTTTGTAAACTCATCCTATTACTTTCTCGCACCATGAGCGAAGGAATTAAGATCTCACTTTATCATCTTTTTCCTTTTCTAATAAATGCAGATCTCTCCGACTCAGTGAAACTATTATTTTTAAAAATTAAAATGCGTTTATATTTTGAAAAAATACAACTAAACAAACTTCACAAGGATCAATTGAATTCTGAAAATAATCCTTCATTCCTGCACAAGCTTAAAACGATTTTTCAAAGTGAGCAACTTGAAGAATTTCTTCTTCAAAATTTAATCTCTAAAAATCAAATACAATTAGAAAATAGTAAGGAGCATGCATTTATGGCCGTAAAGCTCTCTTTTGGATTGGCCGAAGCTAAAATAATGTATCTTAGAAAAAATTATATCCAGAACGCAACCATGAGTCGCAGTCAATACTCACTCAAACTTGGGGCCATAGGTCACCGGTTAGATCTACTCAGGCAAAAAATGTTGTTCCATCTTGTTAAAGATGCGGAAGAAAAAGCTGCATCAAGAATGAAATTCCACGCACTCAAAAGCGAGTACAGTTTTCTACAGAAAGAATTACAAGAAATTTATAATATTATCAAAACAGACAATGCAAACTGCCATAAGAGACTTTTTAAATTTTTAAATAGTACTAACTAAAAAAAATTCAACTTAATCTTTGATCAGACGTTTTCTCCACGCTCTAATATCTGGTGCAAGATAATCGTACTTCATTTGCGCCAATGTATAGGTCGAGAATTCGTAGTCAGTAGTGTGAGTTAAGCATTCCGTCGGACAAACAGTCGTACACAATCCACAGTAGCAACATAATGCTGTATCGATTGTATATTGCTTTAAATCAAGTTTAATAGGTGTGCCGTCTTTTGTTTTAATTTTTTCTGCATCAGCAGGTCTTTTAACCGCTGTAATATAGATACAATCCACAGGACAAGCCACAGAACATTGCAAACAAGAAATACAGTTTTCTGCATCGTTAAATAAGCGCGAGCGGGAGTTTGAAGGCAACTCTTCTCTTACTTCTGGGTATTCAATAGTGACTGGTTTTACACCCCATACATATTTAAAAGTGATCCCCATACCGACAGCTGTAGATTTAACAGCATCGTAAACATTTCTAAACCACTGGCCGAATGTTAATTCTTGTTCTGGAGCTTTTTTTAGTTGGATTGTTTCCATTTTATCTTTTCCTTTTAACTTACCTAAAAAAAATTAGCGATCAACTTCACCTAAGACAATATCAATGGATCCGATGCTTGCGACCAAGTCGGCAATCATCATTCCAGGTGCAATGGCCGGAAGCGAAGAAACGTGTGTAAAACAAGGAGACTTCACTTTTAAACGATAAGGAGTTTTTCCTCCATCGGAAATAATGTGAATCCCGAGCTCGCCTCTTGGACACTCTGTTCGAGTATAAATTTCCCCTTCAGGAAGCTTTATAATTTTTGAAACTTTGGCCATGACTGGACCTTCTTCAATACCATCGAGACATTGACGAATAATCTTAATCGACTCGTTCATTTCTTGCATTCTAACAAAATAACGATCCCAGCAATCGCCGAGTTGTCCTTTTAATCCTTCGCCGACTGGTACATTAAATTCGAGTTGGTCGTAAATGCCGTAAGTTCTATCTTTACGCAAGTCCCACTTGATCCCACTTCCGCGGAGAACTGGCCCTGTCAATCCGTAATCTTCAACGTGCTCTTTTGTGTAAACACCGACGTTAGCTGTTCGGCCGATAAAGATTTTATTCTCTCCAACTAGAGCATTATATTTTTTAAAGTTTTCTTCCCATTCGCCCAAGAATTTTTTAATGCGAGCTAATTGCTCGTCATTTAAATCATTCCACACACCACCAATCCAAATGTAGTTATACAAAAGACGTGCGCCAGAAATTTCTTCAAATAGACGCAAGATATTTTCGCGGTCTTGAAAGGCGTAAAGAAAGGGAGAAAAAGCTCCCAAATCGATAGCGTAAGTTCCAAAATACATTAAGTGCGAGGCAATTCTTTGCAATTCTAAAACGATGGTTCTGACATACCACGCACGCTTTGGAACTTCCGTGCCTAGCATTTTTTCAACGGCTAAAACGTATCCCATTTCCATATTCATCGCAGCCAGATAATCGAGACGATCGACAAATGGAATCACGCCGCGATAATCGAGATGCTCGCAATGCTTTTCCATACAACGGTGTAGATAACCCAAGTGAGGAGTCGCTTCGACCACAACTTCAGAGTCCGTTTTAATTTCTACTCTTAAAACTCCGTGAGTTGCAGGGTGCTGCGGTCCCATGTTGAGGGTTAAAAGATCCGTTTTTAAAACTTCAGTATCACCTAAAATAATTTTATCATTTTCCATAGAATGAGTTGAACCCATGATTATTCTCCAGCAGATTCTTCGGTCGTTTCACTGTCGTCTTTCCAGCTCCAAGAAACGAGTTTTGGGTTATCCATTTGTTCTTTCAGTTTTTTTCCAAAGAAATGGTCTTCCGTATTAACTTTATGAGCAGGATTAATAACCATATCGAGGTATTTTTCAGCGGGAACGTAATCTTTTCTTAGAGGGTGACCTTCCCAACCTTCAGCGCAAAGAATTCTTCTTAAATCGGGATGACCTGTGAAGTTTACACCCAACATATCGTAGCACTCTCTTTCTTGAAAGTTAGCTGCGGCATACACCGATACCACAGAAGGAACTTTGGGAAGAGCATTTAAATCAGAAACATCCTTCGAGCGTGGAACGCGAACTTTTAATAAAAGCTCGTGATTTTTTTCCAAGCTACAAAGTACGTATGTGATTTCAATTTCCGAAACAGTTGGATAGTCCGTACCGGTGATCACTTGCAGTGTTCTTAACTTTAACTCTTCGTGCTGTTTTAAAAACTGACAAACTTCTAAAATTTTTTCAGCTGAGACTGTCACTGAACCGTGACCAACTGTAACTTCTTTTAAAACTGCTTTTGCTTCAGGAAGATTGGCATTTAAAAGTTCAACAACTCGTTTATCAATTGAATTAAGCATGTTTAACCCACTTGTTTTTAAGCAATCTTTCATTGGCAATTTTCTTTTGCAAAGTCATGAGACCTTCGATTAAGGCTTCCGGTCTGGGTGGACAACCAGGAACGTAAACATCCACTGGAACGATTTCATCGACACCTTTTAAAACGTGATAACCGTGTTGCCAGTAAGGACCGCCTTTGTTCGCACAAGAGCCCATCGAGATCACGTATTTTGGTTCGGGCATTTGTTCGAAAAGTGTTTTTATTCTCGGGGCCATCTTAAGCGTGACTGTTCCTGCGACGATCATGAGATCTGCTCTTCTGGGAGTTGCCATAAAAGCACCACAACCAAAACGCTCTAAATCGTATTTTGCAGCTCCCGTTGCCATCATTTCGATCGCACAACATGCGAGACCAAATGTCATAGGCCATAAAGAATTTTTTCTTCCCCAATTGAGGAAGTCATCGACTTTCATAAGTACAACACTATCTTGCATTTTTGCTCCAAACTCATTGCAAAAAAAAGGACACATTTATAAATAATAGATTTCTTAAATTTACCGACACTCGGTGTTTACGTCAACGATTGCTTAGGAATTTTTGCTAAAGAACTCACATCTTTTTTTATAATCTTCGAATATGATTAAGCTTCTTTCTCTCTGTTGTTTCTCCTCGACACTCGCAGGAAAACGCTCGATTTTTTCTTTCAAAAATCCCATGCGATTAAAATCGTTTTTACAAACTTTAGACATGATATTTTTATATTCAAAACTCGCAGCCAGAGGATAGGGCATCTGCCAAGCGCTACTTAAAAACGTCGGCCCGCTTGGACTCATCTTGCTTTTAACTTCGTTAATTAATAAATCATCTTTTGAAAATAAATCTAAATCTTTTTCCACTTCTTTGAGGTGGGGTCCAACTTTATAAAACTCTTGTTTTGCCAATTCTTTGCTAAATTCATTATTTGTTTTATCAAAAACCCTAAAGCACTGCGAGCGAGATAAAAATTGCTTGGGCAATAATTCTTTCAAAACTTTGCATTCCACTAAGTACGCATCGACCTCTCCCCCCACCCCTTCAACTGTAGATTTTAGAAACTCTGGATGAGAAAATTGCGTGCTGTAAGGATTAAAAGCTTCGCGAAAACTATAATGAGTAAGTTCGTGTGTGAAATCTAAAACGGCATCTAATAATTTAGCGTGACGACTTATTTGAACTTTGGACTTTAATTCATAATCAATGATGGTCGGATCGTGAGCTTTAAAACGTCTAACCAGCGTTGTATCAGTAAGGGAACCCTCACCGACTAATAAAATGTCCATAAGTGTTTGTCCTTGCTTCGATGCCTTTAATTGAGCCTCTTCTATAATTTTCGCTCCAGTTGGACTTTTATTGGCCAACTCTATCAAAGTTTTAAAATTTTCTTCTCGCGAGAGTTGCGGATTGTACCAGTTTCTTTCATGATTCACTTCAATCGACGATATAGTTGCTTCCTCAATTGCTTCGAGCGAGCCCACAAATAAAAGAGTCATTGCAAGACAATACATTAAAAGATTTTTAGAAGAGTCGAGAATCAGAAATTTATATTTTATATTAAGTAATTTAATAGACATCCATTCCTCGCAATCAAAGCTAAATTTCATCTGAACAAACACGGGACTAAACTCACGCAAAGACTTTTCGACTGAATAGAAAATCTTTAAAGCTTGAAGAGAAGATATTTTTTACAAAATCATTTATTTTTCTTTGAAATCACTCGAGATCGGTTAGCATTAAAGAGAGAGAATGGAACTCTCAAAAATCTGCCATTAATTAGTGGCATTAAAATGCAGGATGGATTAAATGGAATTAATCAAAACCGAGCAAAAAACTCCGCTAAATCTAATTAAAGAAGTCATCGACATTCCTCTCGACCACGAATTGAGCAAAAGAAAAATTTCCTCAGAGATCGATTTAAAATTAGGTTTTAATATAAAAAAAATTGAAGAAAAAATGCGAGCGCAAGCGCTGGCCATTAAGCCGGGAACTTTTTTTGACGAATGGGGCCCCATTCTCCACGGAGGAGCTCAAACGTGGATTGGATTGGACTTTCAAGTTTTACAATGCACCTATCACGATCTCAAAAACCTCTTTAGCGAACTCCCCATGTCCAAAGTTCAACGTGTCGTCGATCTCGGTGCGGGCTATGGCCGCATGGGTTTATTTCTGCACTGGTATTATCCTCAAAAGGAATTTTTAGGTTACGAATTAGTTAGAGAAAGAGTGCAAGAAGGGATGCGCATTTACGAACAATGGGGCTTAAAGCGGCACCTCTTAATTGAAAAAGACCTTACAAAGCTTTGCGAACTTCCCGAGGCAGAACTTTATTTTATCTACGACTTTGGGAGCGAGAAAGATTTAAAGCTTATTCTGGAGCGACTTTTAAATCTTCCGCATCGAAGTCTCGTGGTTGTCAAAGGACGAATTTGTCGCAATCTCATGTTAAAAGATTCCCGCTGGGAAAATGAAATCAAATTAAAAAAATCTGAAGACATTTATCTCTATCAAATCGGATAATTATTGCTTGAAAATGAAAGTTGCTTAGAGTTAATATACTTTAACAATTCAGATGCGATGGGGAAAAAAATGGGAACACTTAAAGACGCCTTTTTAAAAGCAGGAATTAAACCAACACCTGAACCAAAAAAAAATAATGAAAATGAACGGGCCAAAATAGCAAAAAAGAAAGTCACTGAAACAGTCGTCCATCAAGAGCAAAGAAATTATTGTGAAGCTTGCGATCAAGTTAAACCAGATGTTGAACTCTACCACCATCGCAATCCAACAACCGACGCCAAATGGATTTGTTTGCGTTGTGCTGATCAATTGCAAATTCTAGATAAATTTAGAAAAACAGCACAAAGCGATACCTCGATCAAAAAAATGTTTCGTCGCGAGTTTGGGCCAACAACCCACCACTCTGAATTTCAAAAAAACAAATTAAATAGTCAAAATCAAAAAGATAAAAACGGGGATTTTAACGGTAATCGTTAATTTAATTTATCCATTACTTTTTAAAAAATGAGGATAATGATTTTATACAGTCTTTGGCTATTCTTTTAGCAAAAAAACCGACATTTGAGAGATAATCTATTTTAATAAGGTAAGGAGCAAAAGCGTTGGGTGAAAAATTTGCTGCTTCAATCCAACTTTTTAAAATTGGATTAAAACCAATAACTCTATCTTTTATTTGTCTCTTAGATTTTTTTAAAAATCCAAAGCTAGCTTTTGAAAAATAGCTGGGTAGAAATACTGTATTTTGAGTCGTCGTCAATAATTCACCACGTGGTCCGCGAATGTTTAAAAAACCATCCTTATCTATAAATCCCAAGGATACCCCGGTTTGCAATTTTCCATAATGATCAAAATAATGAACTTTTGATCCTCTAAAAATAAAGAGTACTCTTTGATTATTTTCAATTGTTTGAATCACTTTGTGAAAAGGATCAATTAATACCTTTTCATGAGTATGTACGTTTATAAATTCATTTGTCGAATCAGTTTTTAAGTGAACATAAAAGCTGAAGCCTTCAACTGCTATGCCCTGGGCATCTAAACTTTCGGGCGATTCAGAAAAGTTAGTATAGAATCGAACTCCTTGAGTTTGAAATTCTTCGAGTAGTGCTCGTTGAGATTCTAAATTGTTATTATCCAGATTGCGTAAAATGAATAGTTTTCTAGAACCACCTTGATGCTTTACCACTAGAATTTTATCCACAGGGTAATGATCGGTTAAAGCCATAAGAGTTTTAAAATCTTTTTCACCTTCAGCTAAACCATTTGATTCAGTAATCGCTAAAATATTAAGAGATAAAAATATAAAAGAAAATAAAACGATTTTTTTAAACATGACCAACCTCAATTTCTGTCTTTATAGCACCCTTCAAAAAAAAGTGAAAAATAATTGAAGAAAGGAAGGTCGGCCAGATAATTTTTACAAGATTTAGAATGTAAGGTCTTCAAAAGCAGCTAAGCCCGCCTTTGCCCCTTCGCCCATTGAGATAATGATCTGCTTAAAGGGCACGGTCGTCACATCCCCAGCTGCATAAATATAAGGCACATTTGTTTTATTTTTTTCATTGATAACGATCTCGCCAAAGCGATTCATTTCGACAATATCTTTCATAAAAGCTGAATTGGGAAGTAAGCCAATTTGCACAAATATACCCGCCAGACTCACTTCTTTTTCTATATTGCTTATGCGATCGAGGTATTTTATTCCCGTCACTTTTTTTCCATCGCCTAATACTTCTTCTGTTTTTGCAGAGGTAATTATAGTGACATTCGGAAGTGATTTTAATTTTTGCACCAAAACTTCGTCGGCTTTTAATTTATCCATGTATTCAAAGAGGGTCACTGATTTTACAATTTGCGATAAATCGATCGCCGCTTCCACTCCGGAATTTCCTCCTCCCACAACGGCGACGTCTAGTCCTTTATAAAAAGGCCCGTCGCAATGGGGGCAGAAAGCTACGCCGCGACCTAAGTACTCCTTCTCGCCTTTTATATTTAGCTCCCTCCACTTTGCACCAGTGGCAATAATTAAAGCGCGAGCAGTGATAAACTCTCCACTTTCAAAATGAATGCGTTTTAATGCAGCTTTACCTTCGCCTTCAAGTTGAACACTCTGCACGCGACGATGCTCCAGAAGTTCAATGGGGTATTGGGCCATATGCTCTTGTAATTTTTGCGCCAGCAAAGGCCCTTCAGTATAGGTGACCGAAATGAGATTTTCGATCCCTTTGGTATCTTTAACTTGACCACCAACTCGCTCGGCAATCACTGTCGTTTTCAATCCTTTCCTCGCAGTATAAATGGCAGCAGCACCACCAGCAGGGCCTGCGCCTATGACTAAAACATCGACTTGACCTAAATTTAGTTGTTCATTTTTATTATCGATGGCAACAGAATCATCAATACCGAAATGATCTTCTAATTTTTTTACCAAATCGATCAATTCGATTTTGCCTGAACTTACTAAGCTATCCTCGTGCAATACTGAGGGGACGCCACCGATGCCAAGCTTTGAAATTTCTTCTTGAATATATTGTCCATCGACCATGGTATGTTTAAATTGTGGATGAATAAGCGCCATCATATTTAATGCTTGAACGACGGCGGGGCAATTTTCACAAGTGAGTGATATAATCGTCCTAAGCTCAATAGGGCCTTTTATTTTTTTCATGCGATTTAAGATAAACTGATCGGGGAACTTTCCCTTTCCATCGGCATTTAATATGGCCAGCACGAGCGATGTAAACTCATGTCCTGTTGGAATTCCTAAAAAATGAATGCCAGTATCTTTTTCTTTGTACCGTAAACTAAATTCAGGATAAGGACTCAATTCTGTGGAATATGTCATTTTAATAAATGGGGAACTATCGGCGAGTCCTTGTAGTAGGGCCACTAAATTTTGAGCATCTTCTTTGTTTGATTCTACTTTCGATTGTGATTCATCAAATGTTTTAACCACACACTCGACAGTATTCTCTAACACAGAAAATACTTTTTTTAGTTCTTCAATTAAATCTCTATCCAACATAATTTTATCCTTATCAATTTTTTTATTTTAAAAGCGAGGGACGCTTCAAAACGCCCCTCTAAACATCTGGGCCAATTAGATTTTACCGACTAAATCTAAGCCTGGTTTTAATGTTTGAGCTCCGGGTTTCCACTTAGCTGGACAAACTTCATTGGGATTCTTGGCGATAAATTGCGCCGCCTGAACTTTTCTCATGAGTTCATCGGCATTTCTACCAATGCCATTGTCGTGGATTTCAGCAATTTTAATTTTTCCTTCTGGAGAGACTAAAAAAGTTCCGCGATAAGCAAGTCCTTCTTCTTCGATATGCACTCCAAAAGCTCGCGATAATAATCCAGTTGGATCGGCGAGCATGGGGTATTTAATTTTTTTAATTGTTTCCGAAGCATCGTGCCAAGCTTTGTGTACAAAGTGCGTGTCGGTACTGACCGAGTAAACTTCTACACCCATTTTTTGAAATTCTTCGTAACGATCGGCCATGTCTCCCAACTCTGTTGGACAAACAAATGTAAAATCTGCTGGGTAGAAAAAGAAAATTGACCATTTTCCTTCGAGGTCTTTATTTGTGACTGTTTTAAAAGCACCATTATGGTAAGCTTGAACTTTAAAATCAACGATCTGGCTGTTAATTAATGTCGGCATAAAATCTCCTTGAAAAGTTAATACAGAAAAAATAATTTTTTTCCTGAATTAACTTTAACAAGGAACACTATCTTAATAATC
>Ga0255169_1000423_pt1 | contig 16746 bp, 10 predicted proteins | sample Atl_Miss_RepC_8d_FD_183179 | JGI IMG/M metagenome (GOLD analysis project Ga0255169, IMG submission 183179) | Freshwater microbial communities from Altamaha River, Georgia, United States - Atl_Miss_RepC_8d | ecosystem: Environmental > Aquatic > Freshwater > River | place: USA: Georgia | collected...
GTGGCGCTCGTGACGGGCGGCGCGTCGGGCATCGGTGCGGCAACGGCCAGGCTGTTCGCCCTGCATGGCGCTTCCGTCGTCCTCACCGACAGCAACGCCACGCTTGGCAAGGCGGTGGAAAAGGAGATCTTCGACAAGGGCGGAACGGCGACCTTCGCGACCCAGGACGTACGCCACGAGGCACGGTGGGCCGAGATCGTGGCCGACGCCGAGAAGGCCTATGGCCGCCTCGACATCCTGTGCAACATCGCAGGTATCTCGGGCCGCGATCCAAAGCTCAACATCCAGACCAGCCTGACGGCCGGACCGCGCCTTGCCGACCAGACGCTGGAGCAGTGGAACTGGGTCATGGAGATCAACGCCACCGGCGTCTTCCTCGGCACCAAGGCCGCGGTGCCGGCCATGCTGCGGGCCGGCGGCGGCTCGATCATCAACATCTCGTCGATCTGCGGCATCGTCGGGTCGCACGCCAATGCCGCCTATCACGCCTCCAAGGGCGCGGTGCGGATCTTCTCCAAGGCCGCGGCGATCCAGTACGCGCCCGACAAGATCCGCGTGAACTCGGTGCATCCGGGCTTCGTCGACACGCCGATGACCGTGCCGGGCCATTCCAATCCGGACGTCGCACGCCAGCGCCTCGAAGCGACGCCGCTCGGCCGGTTCGGGACGCCTGACGACATCGCGGCGGGCTGCCTCTACCTCGCCTCCGACGATGCCGCCTGGGTCACCGGCAGCGAGCTGGTGATCGACGGCGGCATGACCGCCAACTAGCGGAGGGCTGGCTGGCCCGACGTCGTGCTGGTCAACGGCCCGTCAAGTGCGGGGAAGACCACGCTTTGCCCGCGCCCTGCAGGCGGCGATTCCTTTTCCCTATCTCGTCGCGGGCTTCGACGACTTCATCCTGATGTCCACGCCACGCTCCTACCGCGGCGCCGATACCGGTCGGCAGGCTGAACACGATGCGTTCACGGCGCTGGGTGTCGAGATGGTGACGATATCGGCGCCAGGAACGCCGCCTGCCGTCGTGGCGCGTTTCGGGCCGGTGTTCCGCCGCCTTGTACAGTCGATGGCGCCCGCGGTGCGTGCGCTGGTCGACGGCGGCAACCGTCATTTTCGACCATGTGCTGCACGGCCGCGCCATGTACGAGAGCTTTTGTCGCTCGACTGCCGGACTGGATGTCTTCGCGATCGGCGTTACCTGCCCGCTCGGCATCCTGGAAGCCCGCGAGCGCGCCTGCGGCGACCGCGTCGCAGGCCGGGCGCGCGGACTTGCCGACATCGTCCATACGTTCTGCGAGTACGACGTGACGGTCGATACCGGTGCAATGGGAACCGAAGCGTGCATGGCCATTATCCTCGAAGCCCTCGTCGGGCGCGCGCGCGGCAAGTGACCTGGCCTGTGGACGCAGTCTGGCGCGGAGGCTTTGCACGAGAGCATGTCCGATCTGGTACCCGCGAGGGCTAGGTCCCTGGCCACGATCGATGGATAGGGAGAGGTATGGCCTTCCACACGTTCAAGGGGGCGCACAACGAATAGGCAGAAACCGGAGAACGTTGGATCCCAGGTCCGCTTCCACCGCCATTCACCGTCGATCTGACAGTCTCTCCCGCCTCGGCGGACCTCTCGAAAGCCCAATAACCGTGGGCATTCCAAGCTGGACCTGTTGACCGGCCTCAGCGCCGGAAGGGCCGAATGGCTCTCTCCCAAGGCTATTCTCTCCAAAGCTGATGACTTCGGGATCTAGTACGCTTCTTGTAAGTCGCTGATATGGTTGACCAATTCGGAGCGTGGTTCTGCGTGTTTCGAATGTGAAGGTGGTCGGTAGAACGAACTGAGGGCCAACTATGTGTGCTCGGGGCAAGACCTTGGCGCCTTCAATGTCGTGTCGTGCTCGCTCCCTCGAAGGGATTCGCCATCGTAGCGCCGATGGTACCGCCGACGCCCAGGATCCAACCCTCGACCTGCGCTCATGCGCGTTCGAAAGGGTCAAGCGCCTGGCCGCGGGCAAACGCAAGCTGGCCATCTCGATCGGCGCGAGACAGCCAAGAGGCAAAACTGAAGGCCAAGGCCTTCAGATGGCGCCTCGCCTTCGAGAAGCAGTATGTTGATCAAGCAGGGGTCATGAGGTCTTGTGTTGCTCATCCGTGACCCTGACATAGGTTACATAAAAGCCCTTGATAGTCCGGTGATCCTGAAGCCGATCGCCGAGTGAAAAGCCGTCCGTCTTGACCGGTGGCTGGAAAATATCGAGGCCTCGATCTAGGACAATCTTCCACCCAGTGTCTGTAACGATATCTCGGGCATGCGCTGCACCGGAAGTATCGAAGGCATAGCTAAAATCGACCCCTGTGCCCGCGCAGGCCATCGTAATTGAATCAAGCAGTTCGCGCTGGCGGGGTACGTTTCCATCGTCTGGTCCTGTCACAAGATGAATCAGAACCTGATCCTCCGGCTGCTTCCGGCGGATAACCATTTCGACGAATTCCATGACATTCCGGTGCTGGTAGAACAATCGGATATACGGATCCGTCACGATTATGCGGCTCGCTCCGTCGATATATGGCCCGAAAAGCTTGTCATAGCTGACGCCTTTGCGGCTTTCCGGGAAGACGTGATGGCCCTGAGCAAGCTCTGAAACAGGCTTGACCATGGGCATGGGCGAAGCAGCCGGCGCGGCCGCGCCTCTATCTTCTGTGGGCAGTGACTGCGTGCTGATGGCCGTCGCCGCGCCCTCGTTCTGATCCATGGCTGCCAGCGTCGGCCTTAAGTGATAGAATTGAGGGAATTCCTCTTCTTCAATGGTGGTAATGCGCCGCTTCGCACCGTCTGAACCGAGAAAATGGAAATCGACCTCGGGATAAGTGCTGTCGATCCGTGCTAGTTGGTCTTTGACTCGCTTACGGCTTTCCATCGCAAGCCGCAGCAGTTCTTCAATCTCAGCCTCTGTCTGGCTGCCATTAGGGAAGATCAGCTTAAGTAAACCCGACACGGTCTTGTAGATCGCATCGCGATCCCGTGTAGAAATCCTCTCACTTACCTTGAAAAATTGATCGACCCGGTTCGAGAAGTCTTCAGAACGCAGGTGCCTCAGGATCTCGGCAAGGTAGTCGACGATGAAGCCATACCCTTTGGTGAACATCTCACCGCGGATCACATCGATTTCCCAGCCGGGCAGATAGGCGTGCAAACGATCAATGAAGGCCGAATCGTGGAACTGGCTCGGTAGCGCCTCAAAAAGATCGCTGTTTTTAAGCATGAAAGGGACGTTATGGTCGGTGTTGCCCACGAAGGAAAAGCTTGCCTCGGCCCCCATCGGGTTGACACCTCGCGAGAATGACTTATTGGCCATGTAGTTTTTCATGATGTCGACCAGCGCCTTGTTCGCGGTCTTTTCGCGGCCCGCAAATTCATCGAAGGCCACCACATCCCAATACCCGACCAGACCGATGCGACCGTTCGAGTTGTTTACGAAGAGCTTCGGGATTGTCACTTCACCGCCAGAGATCAGCTGACCATGGGGAGAAAACTCCGAGTATATGTGCGACTTGCCGGTCCCTTTGGGGCCGAGCTCGATCAGGTTGTAGTTCCGCTCGACATAGGGGATCAGCCGTAGGAGTTGCAGCAGCTTGCTGCGCCGACCAAAGGCCTCAGGTTTGAACCCAATGCTCTGCATCAGAAGATCGATCCACTCGTCGGTGGAGAAAGCGGACCGACGCTCACGGTATTGGTCGTAGTCGACTTTAGCGATCTGGATTGGCTTGATCGTTTCCAGAATCCAGGGTGAAACTCGTGCGTCCTCGGTGAATTCGTACTGCACATCGGCGATGCACCAGACCCCGGTAACGAGCAACTTTGGATGCGCTTTCACCGTACCGCTATCGACGGCGACCTTCTTGATGCCTAGATTGTCGAAGACGGCCTCGTAGCTATCGGTCTTTTCGTTGAGCGTGACGCTCACCTGGTCAATGACCTTGTAACGGCCCTTTTCCTTGATGGTCGACTGGATCAGTCCAGCCTCGCTTCGGTGTACATAATGTTTGCGCAGGATGTCCTTGACGGTTTCGATGCCGGTCTGGATCGAGGCTTCATCGTCGGTCGCGCAGTACTGACCCAGCAGGTATTCCAGAACATAAGTGGGTACGATCGCGTTGCCCTTGACCGCCTTCACCAGGTCTTTTCGGACCACGAAGCCCGCGAAATGCTCGTTGATTTTGGCGTCGAGGTCACTCATCCGCAGGCTCCTCAGAAATCAAAGTCAGTGGTTATGCCGCGTCGCAACTGAAAGTGATGGGTGGCATAATCTTGATAGTGGCTTGTTTTTCCGAGCCGTTCGCGCAGCTTCAGGATCACATCCTGATTGTTGAAGCGGTCTGCGTCGCGCGAGAGAAGGAACTTGCGCGGCATTTCCCGCTCACGGGCATTGTCAGACCGGAAGTCGAAAAGCAGTGTGTACTCGTCGGAGATCAGCGTGCCATCGGTCGCATAGATCCCCGCCAGGAGTTCTCGAGGCCGCATCTTCTCGGAGACGGGCTGCGTCTGATAGAGCGTCACCGCTGTCTGGCCCGAGGAAATCAGGCTGCGACCCGCAACAAAGATCTGCACGTCAACTTGGCCCAAATCCGTGTCGCGTTGTTTGCCAACCCGGATGACCGGAATGACGACTTCCTGCAAGGTTGCGCCGCCATGCACGAACCGGCTGCCAGAACCCTTCACTCGCATTCGATTGATCGAATTCGGGATTAGAACATCCAGATCTCCGACAAGTCCTATTTCCGCTGCGCTGAAATGCTTCATGCCTGCCGTCGGCGCGAGGCCTCGCCCGATCACGAAACGCCGGTTGCGGAACAGGATTTTGGTGCCCTGGGGGTCGGCGATGGCAAAATCGCTCTCTTCAAGCGCACGGTGCTGATATAGGAACCCGTGATCTGCAGTGATCAGGATGTTCGAAAAATTGGCTGAAGTCAGCTTGCGAACAAGTTTGGTCAGATCCTCAATCGCATCTTCGGCTGCCTCCGGCAGTTTGTCTTCCGTTTGTAGCTTGTCGCCAATGGCGTCGATGCGGTTGTGGTAGACGTAGACGATATGATGATCGCGGAAGAGCGCCTTGCCCTCTTCGGTCCGCATGTTCATCAGGTCTTCGGATTTAAGCGCCTTCGCGCTATCGCCCTTGCGACCAGCCGCAAGTAGCTTCTCGCGCGCTGCAAGCCCCTTAGTATTTTCCCCGTCCGAAAGAATATCACCGCTACCGTCTTCCGCCATGGCGAGCGTTTGGTGCGGCAAGAGCGCCGCCATGCCGATCTGGGTGTAGCTGGGTAAGGAGCTGATCATCGGCGTTAGTTCAGCATCGAAGCGGTCAAGAGCGCGGATGCGGCGCAGGCATTCCTCGCCCACTTCAAAGCGCAGCGCATCCGAAATGATCACCGCGACTTTTTGGTCCTTTCGTCGATATTCCGCCGCTTGATCTCGATAGAAATCCGCCTGCGACGTGTATCCGGGGACCTTCCACTCGGTGAGGCCGGCGATCTGGTCCTGCCAGGCATCATTCAATGCCAGCACGAAGCTGTTGGTGTAGCGGTTCTCGACGGATTCATAGAGGCCGCCGAGCAGCGACGCCTGACCGCTTTTCTGCATGTGGTAGGTGAACTTGCGATACAGCTGGTCCAGCCGATACCAACTGGTCACATATCGGCGCACACCATCGGCTGGACTGATCATGCCAAGGTTCGCCTCCGCCAGCGCCTGCTGGAACTCGGTGGCGAAGCCGATCGCGAGGTAGATGTCCTCAAAGGTGGGATACCAGTGGCTCTGCCGCCGCTCGCGCACCCAGGTCAGGACTTCTGACGCGCTAACTGACTGGGTCGACATGGCCCGGACGATCTCGCGGATGATCTGGCGATCGATCTCCTCGAAATGATCGACGCTGACCAGAGTGCGGAAGTCGCGCTTTTGCAGATCCGCAGGAATCTTCAGCAGTTCCTGATACCTGGCCGACAAAACCTCGAAGGTCTTGGCCCAATGACGGTTGTTTTTCCAGCGACGGAAAACAAGAAGCGCCTCGGCGCTCAGCTTCCCGTCTTCTCCCAAGGCGCGGGCATAGGCCGACTGGAAGAGCGCGATTGCAAAATCCTCGAAATCGGGTGCTTCGGACTTATAGCCGTAGGCTTGGCTGACTTGCGTCCAGAGGAAATCGGTCAGGCCGGAGCGCTCGATCAAGCGCAGGGCATCATCTTTTACCACTGCAAGATCGCCCAGCAGCGCCTCGATCACCGTGTCCAGCCCGCCTTCGGCGCCCGCGCAGACCGCCAGCATACGCAGTCGCATCTGATTCTGGGTGTCGGACGCCTGCATCAGTCTCTTCAGCGCATCAACGCGGGCCTTGGCGCGGAAGAACTCGATATGCCCGCGCACCACGTTTTCGAATTGCAAAGGCAGTCCCAGCTCGGCAAGCCAGATAGCCGCCTGGTCGGCTTTGAATACCGCCGACGCCAATTGTAGGTCCAGGAGCCAGTTGTCGGCCAATTCGGGCTCGGCACCGTCCTTAAACAGCAAGAACCGCCCACAGGGGTCCTGTCGTAGGATCCGGTACTTCAGCCCGAATTCGTTGTTCGCGATCTCCAGCTTAGTTACGCCCGGCAGGCTAAGTGCGTCGAACTCGGCCTGCATGTCGCGATCGGCATCGTACCAGAAGACGATCCGGTACTCCTCAAACAGCTGTTGCAAGCTAGCCGCAATGCGGTCACTCATCCGCCGCCTCCAGCCCTTTGATCGGCTTCAGCGCCGCACCAAACAGCGGGTAGTTCCGCTTTACCCCGTCATCCAGATCGATCTCGATCTTTGCCTGCGCCAACGGGAAGATGACATCGCGCTCCCATTCCTCCAGCTCGGCGATCTGCTTGATGATCGTGGCCACGTCTTTTACCGCGCGGGTTCGTTGGGCTTGGCTGACAGCGGCATCGTCGGCCGTCTTTTCCAGACGGGCACGCTCAGCCTCGAGTTTGCGGATGAACTCGACCAAATACTCGTTCCGCAGCAGCGACACTGTGTCGGGCCGGTAGCGATGCATGTAGATTAGCGCTTGGAACGTGCCTTTCGGCGAAGAGAACATCCAGTAAATCGGACGTTTCCTGTAACGCTTCACGTGGTCGTCGAAGAAGCTCCTAGTGAAATATTTACGGATATCACCTATCTGCGTCTCGACGAAGGCGAGGTTCACCCGGAAATACGCCTCCCCGAAGGTGACGCGCAGGAACCTACGGAAGCGATCCACAATGTCGTCGGCGAACCAGTCGCTTTCCAGCACGGGGATGACGTTATCCTCGTCGGGCAGAAAGCTCGGCTCCGGCACGCGGGAAATGTAGTCGGACAGCGTTTCTCCCTGATTGGCGAGGATTAAGCCCGGCGCGTCGACGCTGTAGCGGCCGAACATGCAGCCCACGGCGTAGGACACGAGCTCGACCATGGTGTCGGTGCGCAGGCGGGCTTCGCGGTCCTCCTCTGAGGTTTTCACGCTGTAACGATAGGCGGGGTTGCAGGTGAGGGTGATCTCCTCGACCGGGACTTCAGGCGTAAGCTCGTCTTTCAGACCATAGGCGTCGATGAAGATGCGGTTGTTGTCTTCCTCTAACGCTCGCATTTCGTCCGTCATGCCCTGCCAGTGGATGCGGAGGCGGGCATAGGTGGCATCCAAATTCTCGGCCCGGTGATCGAGCGAGAGCAGCGGAAGAGTGGTGAAATCCCAGGAGGTTTCGTAGGCGTCCCAGTCGTTGCGTGACAACTGAACCAATTGCTTGCAGGTTTCATCAACTGCAGCCCCGATTGGACGGCTGTAGGCAATCTTCTTCACCTCATTGCTTTGCAAAGAAAGTGTCGGATTTATCAGAGAAACGATTTCTTCGCATACTTTCGAGTTTAGAAATAGTAAAAGTGCATAATCTTGTTTTGAGAACAGCATCTGTCCTTTATTTGATTCGAAAACAAAGCCCTTATCTGACCACCGAAAGCTATTGGCGTCTGATGTCAGCCCTGACCACGTAATACCTTTCCTGAAATAGTATTTTTCACCAGGAAGAGACCAGGACTGACCAGAGTTTCTGCGATGGTCTCGGATCTCAATGCCCTCATTTTGGAAGAATACCACGAGCTCATTCAAACCATACCACCTGCGAAATCCGCCGCCTTTGTTGTATGGGTAGTACTTCGCTCTCGTTTCGCTCATGCGCTCAGTTCGCCGGCTGGTGTCAGTTTCTGAGACCTCATACCAGCGTCTGAGAAATCGATCGTTATCACAGGTGAACAAGCCCACTGCAGTTTCGGCAATATCACCAAGTTTCTCCCCGCTTTGGTATGCATGCAGAAACTGTGGCGTTGCCCAATACGCTATCGGGCTTCCAGGAAAGGTGTCAAAGTCACGGGAGCAAGCCGTGTGCCAGTTCTGACGTTTTTGCGTAATCGCTTCTGTTGCAAGACGCGCTTTGTCTGTCTCGTTCGTCCCCTCGGTCAAGCGAAGGAAAGTGCCTTTGAAGTCGGGAAGATACTTCTTCATCAAAACAAAGGCGGTCGTAGATACGATAGCGCCACCAATGGTATCAAAAGCGCGCTCTCCGAGGTGCGCCATTGAAAGAATCGTTCCAGCGGCAAGCACTTTGCCTCGAAGGGCTTCATAGCGAGAAAGGAACATCCACGACTGCATATTGACCATTGCGATCAAGCAGCGCGGCTTCGCCATGCCCAAAGTACGCTCCATAAACATTGCATACAGATCGTTTTTTGAATCTGGGAAATTGCTTTTCGCGAATCTGCTTAGTGCATCGTTTAATCCTTTGACTCCGCCATACGGCGGGTTGGCCACCACCACGTGATACTTCGGCGACAGCGCCTCGGCCATGCGTAGCCCGGACACGACGCGCTCCTGCACCTCCTTCAGGAGTAGATCACCGCCAAAATCCCGCGCCGCCACCACCCGCAACGTCTCGGCCGGATCGCTCAGTTTCGGCACGATCAGCGAGCCGAAGTTCTTGGCCTGCTCGAACTGCCCGAGCGTCTCGCGCAGCTCGTCGGTGAACAGATCGCGCCCCACCACCGCTGTCACGTCCTGCATCTCGGCCGGCGTGAAGGTTACATTCAGCAACACTACGATGTTGGGTTTCACCTCCATCCGCAGAAAACGCCGCCGCCCCAGCCGGGCCGCCGCCTTCATCGCCAGCGCAAAGGCCGCCAGCGCACCCGCGCGGTCGTCAATCTCTACGCCGGTTAGGTTATTCGCCAGGATCAGCGCCGGGATCTTGTCGGCCTCATACCCCTCTTCCTCATAGATCGCGTGCAACAGGTCGAAGGCATAGGTCAGCATGTGCCCCGATCCGCAGGCCGGATCGCAGACCTTGATCTCCTCGGGCTTGCTGATCCTCAGGAAGTCCGTTTCGGGCTCTTCAGGTGCAATGTAGTAGTCCATCCGCTCGGCCAGCTTCGAGCCGGGCCGGTTGAGTAGCCAGAGCCGCCCCAACGAGTTTTCGACCAGATAACGGACGATCCAGTGCGGGGTGAAGAGCTGGGTTGCGGCGGGGATGTTCTCGGCCGTGATCTTCTGGTTCTTCTTCAGGCCCGCGAAGACCTGGTCCTTCTTTTCCGAAATGTAGAACTGATAGAGCCAGCCGATGATCTCGACATCCTGGCAAGCGTCCTCGGGCATGGCGTCGCGCAAGCGGGCGAGGATCGAGTTCGGCGAGAGCAGATCTTCGGGCATCAGGAGTTCGGTGTAGTCTCCCACCTTTTCGAACAGGAAGGGCATGGGCCCGTGCCACGCATTGCAAGCGTGGACGAGCAGCAGGCGGTACGCCTCGGCCTGCGGGTCGCGCGACGGCGTCCGGCCGTCCAGTAGTGCGCCTATGGCGGTGGGCGTCCCCTCTGGCAGGTTGCCGGCCATGGCCTCGGCCAGGATCTCAGGGCGCGTTGCGTCGCCTTCGGGCGAGACGACACGGGGGTTGGTGTAGCCGTTCACATCCATGAAGCGGAGCGCGGTGAAGCGGTTGAACCAGGTGTAGGCGACCTGTTCGATAATCTCGACCTTGCCGTTCTGCGCGATAGCGGCGTCGAGCTTCTTCATCGCCGCGGGATTCTCGCGGCGGGCGGCCGATGCCGGATCGATGACGACACCCAGCTTCGCGGTGACCTGAGAGATCAGAAGGTTTCGCGCGGACTGAGCGAATTTCTTGAGCGCGTTGGTGTCCATCAGACGATAACCTTTTTACCCTGCTGGATCTGGTCCATCAGGGTCTTCTTCAGTTCGCCCACGTACTGCTCGACGTCGGCTGCCTCAGCCAGATAGGGGCGCGGAAAGTCCACCTTGATGTCGGAGGCGTTGACATAGGAGGGGGGCTTGGGCGCCGGCGGGTCGTTAACGCCGGGGGTGGCGGGGGGCGATGCCGGCGGAGCCATGCGGGCGATGTCAGCCAGCATCTGGCTCATTAGACTGGAACGCGCACCATTCGCCCGATCGCGCAGGATCGGGATCATGGTGACAGCATCGAGACCTGCCTTGTGCGAGGCCACTGAGTGGCGGATATTGTCCTGCTGATCGGGGGTGAGAGCCTTGAACTCTGCCGTCTGGGCGACCTTGTCGGCGCAGTCATCCACCGCTGCGATGACGGCCTTGCGTTCTTTCAGGACGTTAAGCTCGACCTTATCCTTGAGGGCATAGAGGTCGGTTTTCAGCAACTGGATCGCGGTGCCCTTGTAGCAGTTGGGATCACCTAGGGCAGCGCGCAGGTTTTCCCCGGCGCTCGCATCGACGTAGCCGATATTGGCCTCCTGCGCCTGCAGGAAGTCGCGGACATCGTCGTAGATCTCCTTTTGTGCCCCGCCCATGAAACTGCGGATCTTGTCGAGAATGCCTTCCTTGGCATCGAGCAGAGCGTCTTCGTGCTTAACGGGTTCGGAGATGTACCATGTCGCGGGCTTGCCGATCATGCCGACGATCTGGTTGCGCATGGGTTCAAGCGCCGTCACGAAAGGATATTTATGCTGTTCAGTGACGCGCTGGTTCAGCTCGTCCGCCAGCTTTCGGATGCTTTCGGCCCATTCGCCACCGAGGACCCGCGCATCGGAGCCGTCGGCAGGCAGGCCGAAGAGTTCCTTGTAAAGATCCTTCGCGGCGCGAATCTGCGAAGAGGTAAACTCCAGCTGTGGGGTTAGAAGGATGTTGCCCAACATGTGGCTGTTGTTGAGCGCACGTGCGAGCTCGCCTCCCTCCAACGGCGTTCCGTCCGAGCGGGCTTCGCATTTGCCCTTGCCGGAAAGGCTGGCCGTGAGGCAGAGCGTGGCGACGGTCGGCCAGCCGTAGGGTTTCGCACCAAAATGCTCGGTGAGGTATTTCGCAGAAACCTTCACGCCATTGCGGGCCTGACCCTGAATGTGGTTCAGCACATCGAGTTCAGCCTCGGTCAGGCCGGTGCCGGCTTCTCCGAATAGGTTTGAGGTGGGACTGGCCGCCTTAGCGATGTCGGCTTCAACGTAATTTACGCCACGCAGCATGGGCAGGTTCACGTAGACCTTGTCGACAAGCGCTTGGAAAGCCTTGACGACGCGCTCCTGGGGATCGTCCCCGCCGATTTCGAGTTCGTCGCCCCGCACAAATAGACGTGCTGCGGCCATCAGCTTTCGCAGTCGAAATTCCAAATCCTTCACGCGGCGACCGTTCTGTTCGCCCTTTTCGAGAATGATCCGGTCACGACCAGGCTGCGGCGAGCCGCTGCGCGACTGTCGGATGAACTTGTCGGTTTGCCGGAACAGCGTCAGATCCCGAATGAAACGGACATCCGGTTGCAGAACGATTGCCAGTTCCTCACGCCCAAGGTTGCGCATGCGGACAGCCTCGGGCGAAGCGACATCGTCATTGAACGGGCTGAGGATGTTGATCGCCAGTTCATATTCCCGCCCCAGCAGGTGGTCGTCGAGCTTCCGGCTGAAGGAATACTCATAGCTGGTCGTCAGGTGTTTGATCTTGCGGTGTTTGAGGATCGTGTCGAAGGCAAGGGTTTCGAGTTCTTTGCTTATCTCGCTCGGATCGACATCCAGCGCTTTGATCTCAGCCTCGACGTCCTTCTCTTCGTTGGTCAGGAACTCGTAGACTTCACCGTTGCGCTGAATGTAGGTTTCGCGCTCAAGACGCGCCAAAGCGTCCTCGATCTTGCGACGTTGTTCCGCCTGATCGACTTCGAATTCCGACAGCAGAAGAATGCTAATGTTGCGTACTGTCGGCTTGAATTCCTTGACATATTTGACCAGGAACAAGGCCTTTAGAACGCGAACAGCGAAGGGGTCTTCGAGATGCCGCTCGGCGATGTGGATCGACTGCTGGACCGAAGATTTGAGCGCTGTGCGGATTCCCTCAAACATTAGATCGAATGTGGCTAGCCCGCCAACCGAACGGTCCGCCAGCGTCTTGGCTACCTCTTGGAACACGCCCAGCATGGAACGTTCCCCAACCGAGCTGTGCTTGCCCTCGAAAGCGTTATGTTGAGACAGCGATGTGATCGCCATCTGGAAGAGCGTGTACTGATAAGGTGGGAACGGATAGCTTGCGACGAAGTGTTCGCGGTCGCGATAGTTCTTCAGCCGGATTGAGCCGTCCGCGAAGTCGAACAAGGTCTTGAGATTGTTCTCCTCCTTGTCGTGCAGGTTGCCCAGCATAATCTGAGCCGCATCGGTCTTGGAGAGTAGGCGGCGTTGAATGACTTCGGCTACGTCTGCTGAATTCAAGGGCATGCGATTGGCGAAGCGGGCTTGGATTTTCGAGAAATCGTTTTCCTGGCGTGCCGTCATGTCACCCACGACTTCGGTGATGGCCTGCTGCGCGGTCACGATAATCCACGCTTGTCCCTTGCATTTCGTATTCAGGCTTTCGGCAATGGTCTGAAGATTCGTCATCAGCTTGACGTTGTCGGCAATGTACTGACCGACTTCATCGACAAAGAAGTTTAGTCGGTAGTTCGGTACCTGCCGGTCGATCCAGGTCTTCACCGTGTTGGCGAAGTCTTCGATCGAGACCCGCGTATCCCTCCGGTACTGTGAAAGGATGTCCTTTGCACTAGCCGGGTCCGCGCCGGTTGCCCGCGCGAAGGCCGCAGCTACGTTGCGCCCCTCTAGCAGAGCTTCCTCACGGCCTCGCGTCTCCCAAGGCTTTCCTGAAAGCTCTAAAAACGCCGCCTTAAAAGTGTCAAACTGACCACGCTCATCGAGCTGTCTTTCAAACTGCGCGATGTGCGGCTGCTTGCCGTAATAGCCACACATCTCGTCGAAGACCTTTTGAAACACCGAAAGAAGTGCGTCGATGTCGCTCTTCGAGATCACGTCCGCTTTCTGATCTATATTGAAAAGAATCGACTTTGAAGGGAGAGACACCGCCTTGCGCAGGGCGCCCGATAGCATCGGCTCGTCTTTGAGCTTTTCAGCAAAGATGTCAAAGGCCTTAATCCCGTCGACTTCGCGGTTTTCCAGCAAGAGCGCTAGTATCTTCAGCAGGTGCGATTTTCCAGAGCCGAAGAAACCAGAAATCCAGACGCCGTTCGCAGTCTGATAGTTGTTGTAGGCATCGAGGAACAGCTCAAGGCGTTGCCGGATTTCACCAGTAATCACATACTCGTCGAGTTCGATCCGGAGGCTTGCCTCATCATCTGCCTTGATGACGCCGTCAATGGCGCGGTCGACGGGCTTCTCAAATATTTCGCGCATCGCAATCGGCATCGGATCAAACCTCGTAGTTCAGAATATTGAAGGCCCGGTAGTACTTGTCATCGTGCAGGCGTCCGAACAGATCGAGCGAAGCTCCTGTCGCAAGTTCATGGGTGTAGCTGCCAGGAAAGAAGAGGACGGTCGGCTTGTCCTTCGCTGTGCTCTGCAGATTGTTCAGCACGTTGTGCGACCGGATGTAGGGGTAGACCTCGCCGACACCGGACAAGAAGATGACGTCATGCGGTGCGGCGTCGATGGCGTCGCCGATCTTTGGGATCAGGTTAGCGTTGGGATCTAGGACAGATTGGAGCAGCTCCCTGATCTCGCTTTTGTCGGTTTCCTGCTCGATCTCAAGGATCTGCTTGAGAATGCCGCGCTCTTCCAGGATGCCAAGAGAAAGATCGTAAAGGCTCAGGTCCAGAACTGCGACCCCTGCGTGTGTGATCCGGGTTACCAGATCCAGCCGATCATCAACCATCGACAGCCCTTCCTCTGCTGGGTAGGGGCAGATGAAGAACGGCACCTCATTGCCAAGACCCTGCTTGGTCAGGAACCGCTGGCTGGTGACGACCTTGAATAGATGCTCTGCCCGCTCTTTGCGGCTGGTGGGCCTTCTCATGCAGTGGCTCCATCTCGGCTCAATCCCGGAAACAGGGCGAGGTCCCGGGGGTTTCTCTCTGCCAACATCGCCTTGAGCCGCGGTGAAACATAGGCTGAGAGGATCCGGTTATCCTCTGAGATTACGCTCGCTTCGCGCATCATCCGGAATAGCACCTGGCGCAGCTTTGCGCGGGTCACAGGACGGACCCCAGCAAGACCTTCGTCCCATTCCGCTTTCGCTGCGAACAGGATGTCGAAGCTTTCCAAGGGAAGGTCGAGTTGGAACGATAGAAATCGCTCGTGGATGACTTCCGTCGCGAACTCACGGACAAATCGATACGCTCTGCAGGTTGCGAGCCACAATAGCGCTTGTTGGTCCTGACGATCAGCTCCCTCAACGAGATAATCAAGCTCATCTCTATCCAGGGTGGAAATGCGATTGACGATCTCCCGAAGTGTCCTGCGGCGCGACGCTATCTTGGGTAGGGTCGCGACACCTTCGTCCACTGCGCGTTGTAGTGTGGCGGCCCATGCTTCCGACGGTCCGTGCATTCGGGCTACTGCGACGCTCTCATTGAGCAGCAATCCGCCTGTGGCGAACGACATCTTGTAAGGTTGGGGCGCCGAACCGCTCATTGCGTCAAGCTTACCATCTCCGGATGAAATGTATCGAGGTTCAGGCGCAAAATCTTCTGATCTTGGAGGCGGCACGGGGCGGGATCGGTCTCCAGATCCAGTCGTCTGTACACATAGAAAAGGAGCGCCTTGCGGACTGGAATATGTGTAAAAAGTTGTGCAGTGTGCTATCCATGATTTCAGCGGATAGTCGCCTGGCCACAAGACTTACATCCATCGCGGCGCTTGAAGAACTAGGGCGAGTTCGTCTCTCTCGTTCGTTCTTCATGCGTGACTTTCTGTACAGCGAGATCGCAAATTTCTACGGAATCCCGAACATCCCAGAGAACCCGAACCTTGCCATCGAAGTCGGGACTAGGCTTTGCGACGAACTCCTTGAGCCGTTGAATGCGACGTTTGGTCGGATCGCGATCCGCTCCGCGTATCGATCGCCCACGGTGAACGCTCTAGGGAACGAGAAGGGCCATAACTGCGCTTCGAACGAGAAGAATTACGCCGGACACATCTGGGACCATCCGGACGCCGAGGGCGGTCGCGGGGCCACCGCCTGCGTAGTGATACCGTGGTTCGCGGATCGTTATGCCCATACCAAGGACTGGCGGCCGCTGGCCTATTGGATACATGACCACCTCCCGTACAGCAGGCTCCAGTTCTTTCCGAAGCTCGCTGCCTTCAACATTAATTGGCACGACCGTCCGAAGCGCAGTATCTTTGGCTTCGCTGATCCGAAGGGCTATTTGCTCCGCGGCGGGGAGCCAGACGACCGATTCAAAGACCAGTACCGGGATTTCCCAGAGTTTCGACGCGGCTAGTTGATCCGTACGCTGAACTGCTAGGAATGGGCGGAGGCTCCAACTCTTGAGAAGGTGGAGCCATTATGACCAAGACCATCAGCATGTCCTCGCCTGGCCACCGGAGCGGGGGCTCCGGATCGGGGCGCGGTCGGCACATTCCACGCGGAAACTTCTCTACCGACCAGGAAGCTGTCGTCGCTGCCTCGCCCAAATGACCGGAAACACCCCCCCCATCGCCTCCGCGAGCGTCGGCGCTTGATCAGCCCTCCCATCAAGTATGGCCTCCACCGTCGCCGGCGCCAGCAGCGTCAGCCTCAACACCCGACTGACATAGGACGGGTTGATCCTCTCGGCCTTGGCGATCTCCTTAATGGTCGCGTACCGGCCGGTCTCCAGCATCTTCTGCCAGCGGAATGCCCGGGCGATGGCCTTCACGAGCGTGCTGTCGATGTGTGGGGCCGAGGGCGGCACCGGCGCACCGTCTGGCGCCAGGACCAGCTTCCGGCCACCCCGCTTGCGCACGGCAAAGGGCACCTTGATGGTCACGACGGCGGGTTCTTGCCGCGGCATCAGGCAGCCCTCCGGAGATCGCCCAGTTGCTGGACCACGTGGCCGAGCCCCTGGGTTCGTAGCTGCAGTTCTAGCCCGTCTGTCTTGAGGTCGATGCGCTGGATCAGCAGCTGGACGATGCGGGTCTGCTCGGCGGGGAAGAGTTCCTCCCAGAGCGGATCGAGACGCTCTAGGGCCTCCCGCACCAGCCCTACCGACAGTCCGTCGGCTTGAGGCTCGGCAGCCCGCCAGGTCGCCACGACGACCTCAGGGGACCGTAGCAGAGCCCGCAGCTGGTCGATGACCGCAGCCTCGATGGCAGCCGCCGAGACCCGCCGGATGGGTGACGACTCTGCCTCGCCCTTCAGGGCAGCCTGGCAGGCGTAGTAGCGATAGAGCTTGCCATGCTTGCGAGTGTGCGTCGGGCTCATGGCGCGGCCT